>Ga0209992_10000317_pt1 | contig 65975 bp, 84 predicted proteins | sample 2SBtaG_2_FD_182564 | JGI IMG/M metagenome (GOLD analysis project Ga0209992, IMG submission 182564) | Deep subsurface microbial communities from Kolumbo volcano to uncover new lineages of life (NeLLi) - 2SBTROV12_ACTIVE470 metaG (SPAdes)... | ecosystem: Environmental > Aquatic > Marine >... | reverse complement strand
GCAGCAGACAAAGCAGCAGCAGACAAAGCAGCAGCAGACAAAGCAGCAGCAGACAAAGCAGCAGCAGACAAAGCAGCAGCAGACAAAGCAGCAGCAGACAAAGCAGCAGCAGACAAAGCAGCAGCATTACCAATGTCAGTTTCAATTGAAAATGCTATTGGATCATCCACACCTGGCTGTGAACCAGATTGCTTTATTCCAAATAAGGCAACAATAGCAGTTGGTGGAACTGTATCTTTTGTAAACGGTGACACTGCACCACATACATCTACTAGTGGAAGTCCAGCTGACGGACCAGACGGGGTTTGGGACAGTAGTCTAGTTATGCCGGGTTCTAGTTATGATACAACAATTTCAAGTGCTGGAAGTTATGATTACTTCTGTATGGTACATCCATGGATGACCGGAACAATTATTGCAAAATAATTAAGACAAATTTTTTTATTCACAATTCTTTATACAAATAAATGCAATTTCTTGTGAAGTTTGTAGACCAAATCTATTTGGAACAATTCCTACTTTGTATTCCATCTCATCATCAAAAGGAATATCAAACTGTGTTGTAACAGTAACTGCTTTGTTTGGCTCTAATTCAATTACAGATAATTCATCTTCTCCATATCCAACGAATGCTGCACCATACCGTGTATTTTTATCATCATACAAATGGAATTGCCCACCAGTAAGTGTGGTTGTTTCACTACCTTTGTTTTCTGCAGTAATCTGAATTTGGAAGTATTTTCCATCAGGAATCTCACTTGTACCTTCGGTTAGCCCCTGCTCAATTTGAGTTTGTTCAAAATCTGTAAATCCTTTAGTTTTTTCAAGAATTTCATACGTTGCAACAAATTGAACATTAAACTTTACATCACTAACTATTGTGTCCTCACCCAGATCCGAAGTTATTACTTCTCTATACGCCTCTTGCGAATAAACGTAAAATGCAATTCCTATACTACTGATAATTATGACCACTGCTAATATTCCACCAATCCTAATCATCTGTACTCATTTCGCTGTTCAATATTATCTAAATAAATGTGTCATTAAGTTCTGCTACATGCACATTTAACATAAACCACCTTAAATTCACCATTGGCTTTGATGTTATGTGACATTGGTTTGTGGCAGTATCGACATTCGGTAAATCCATGGTATTCCTCAACCTGAACAGTTTTTGTCTCCCATGATTTCTTTTGGTCATCCCATACAACCGACTCGATTTCTTTTGGTGGTTCCATATTACTTCAAAAGTTTGAATCACTTTTGAATTTTCTGAAACGGTTAAATTGGCATAATTAAAAAATTCAGTATGAAAGTTATTACAGTTGGTAGCAGAGTTTTTGTTACTAGTTTTCAGTTAGCTGGAGTCCAGGGGAAAATTGTAGATTCACCTGAAAATGCATTAGAAGAAATCAAAGAAATTTACAAAGATCCTGAGGCTGGTCTGGTTTTACTAAGTGATGATCTTTCTGAGCCTATTAATGATCAATTAACTACACTTCGTGCCCAAAAATCCACACCACTTGTTTTTGCATTACCTGCATCGGGAAGTGAAAAATCAGATGTTGATTATAGAGTAATGCTGAAAAAAATACTCGGTGTATAACTCTCATATACTTATTTGATGTGAAAAATACATGAAAGCTGCAGTAGTGAAGGATGACTCAACGATTAAAATCACGCACATAGAAAATCCTGAACTTGGACCAAACGATATTTTAGTTCAGATGTCTGCATGTGGAATTTGTGGTTCAGATGTTGAAAAAGTATTTGGTAAGTATGGTCAACCTTCTATGAAACTTGGTCATGAACCTGCAGGAATTATTCTAAAGGTTGGAAGCCAAGTTGAGAATTTTGCAGTTGGAGATAGAGTGTTCACTCACCATCACGTGGCATGTTATTCTAAGACATGTCATGAATGTAGTCACGGAAATGAAACAATGTGCAAAAAATATTATCAATCTAATCTTAATCCATGTGGTTTAGCAGATGAATATATTGTTCCTGAATGGAATGTGAAGCATGGCGGAGTTTTAAAGATTCCAGATGAGATGTCTTTTGAAGAAGCTGCAATGATTGAACCACTTGCATGTTGTCTTAGAGCTTGGAAGAAATTTAATTATCAAAAAAATGACACTGCTGTTATTTTAGGTGTAGGTCCAACTGGCATAATGCATGCACTTCTTGCTAGGTCAGTAGGCTTTTCCAAAATTTTCTGTTCAGATATAAATGACTTTAGATTAGATTTTGCCAAAAAGTTAGGTTTTGAGGCAGTTCATAGTAATGAATCATCAGAAAAAATTCTTCAATCTACGATTGATGGTGTAGACGTTGCAATTGTTGCAACTGGGAATTTAAATGCATTAGATAGTGCAATAAATCTTGTTAGGAAAGGTGGGACAATTGTTATGTTCGGTGTACCAAGTAAAGATGCAAGCATTGATATCAATATGAGTAATGTATATTCTAAAGAAATTACAATTACGACTACATATGCTGCGTCAGATACAGATACCAAGAATGCACTAGAATTAATTGTGTCTGGCACAATAGATGTAAAATCTCTTATCACACACAAATACACACTAGAAGATTCTCAAAAAGCATTTGATCATGCAAAAACTGGTGATAATGCAATGAAGATCATTATTGAGAATTAGGAAGGCTTAAGAAAGGGATTTTTTTTTCAAGTAAAACAGAGTAAAAATGGATTGGGGTTTAAAAAATAGAATTTCAAAAATAATTAACCCACTTGATAATCGTGCATTAATGTTAGCAGTAGATCATGGATATTTTCTCGGACCTACTGAAAAACTTGAAAACCCGGAAAAAACAATAAAACCAATTATGAGATACTGTGATTCATTAATGCTTACTCGTGGGGTTCAGAGAGCATCTGTTGATGCAGCATATCCAATTCCAATCGTTCTACGTGTTTCAGGCGGCTCAAGTATCATTGGAGAAGATCTTTCAAATGAACAAATTACAACAAGTATCAAGGAAGCTATAAGACTTAATGCAAGTGCAGTAGCAATGTCAATTTTTGTAGGTTCAAAATATGAGCATCAAACAATTGTAAATCTTGGTAAATTAGTGAATGAAGCAGAAGAATATGGAATACCTGTTTTGGCAGTAACTGCAGTTGGCAAAGATATGGGAAAAGATGCGAGATATTTGTCATTAGCATGCAGAATTGCAGCTGAGCAAGGGGCACATATTGTTAAAACATACTATTGTGAAAATTTTGAAAAAGTTGTTGAGTCATGTCCCGTACCAATAATTATTGCAGGTGGTAAGAAATTACCTGAAAAAGATGCCCTCGAATTAACATACAATGCCATAAAAGATGGTGCAGTTGGAGTTGATATGGGTCGAAACATATGGCAATCAGAGAATCCGGTACCAATGATTAAGGCTGTACGTTCAATAGTTCATGGTAATAATACAATTGATCAATCTTACGAATTATTCAAAAAATTATGTAATGAAACAAAAAATAATAAACCAAAGAAACCATTCAAACCAAATCAAAACAACAAACCAAAGAAACCATTCAAACCAAATCAAAACAACAAACCAAAGAAACCATTCAAACCAAATCAAAACAACAAACCAAAGAAACCATTCAAACCAAATCAAAACAACAAATCAAAAAATCAGTCTAATCAAAATAAAAAATAATTATAATTCACTAATTAAATTTTTGATAGATGAATATGAATAATTTTCCATGTAGGTTTTTTCCATAGAATGAATGTACCTCTACCATTGATTTCAATGTGTTCTCCTGTAAACGCTTTATTATCAACAAGCATTCCTTTTTGAATTAACTCAAATGCTACAATTGCAGTGTCATTAAATATACTGATTTTGGGATTTTTTATATTATAGTCATAATCTGAAATACTGACAAATCTGAGTTCTTCTAACGCTATTGTTGTTTTAAAATCTTTTAAATCATATGGAAGTACATCACTAAAACTTGAAAAATCAGAACTATCAAATTGTATTTGTTTTAGAGTTTGCAAGTCTTTTGATTTTCCAGTCTCAAAAAACCTTTCAACAATTTTAATGATTTCTTCTCTGTCTGACAATGTGTTCAATTCTACTCAAAAAAGAATATTTATTAGTGGATCTATTTGTTGAATATCGCTAATGAAAAAAATTAGTTCAAATAGCACTGTAGGTATTCTTTTGCTAGTTGATCTGGTACTGTAATCCACAGCCAGAAATTTAATACAGTTAAAATTATGGTGATTTAAAAGTTGAATGATAATATGAGTGATAATATGATTGGTGCAAGAGCATTAATGGTAGCTTTAGAAAAAGAAAATGTTAAGCAAGTCTTCGGTTTACCAGGTGGTGCAAATTTGCCTATGTATGATGAATTGTACAAAAGTAACATTCGTCACATATTGGTAAGGCATGAGCAAGATGCAGCACATATGGCAGATGGTTTCGGTAGAGTTAGCAGAAAACCAGGGGTATGTTTTGCTACTTCTGGTCCAGGTGCAACAAATTTGTTAACAGGTATAGCTACTGCACAAGCTGATTCTGCACCAATGGTTGCAGTAACTGGCCAAGTTCCAGTTGCAATGATTGGCAAGGATGCTTTTCAAGAAAGTGATATTATTGGAATGGCAAACCCAGCTGTAAAATATTCTTATCAACCAAGAACACCTGAAGAAATTCCAGAAGTTGTCAAACAAGGTTTTTACATTGCTGAAACAGGTAGACCTGGTCCGGTTTTACTTGACATTCCAAAAGATGTTCAACAGAATGATGGTAAATTTACATTTCCAGATGAAGTTAGAATACCTGGCTATCACCCATGGACAGATCCCGATATTCCTAGTATAGAAAAAGCAATAGAATTACTTTTGTCAGCAGAAAAACCAATAATTTTAGCAGGTGGTGGAGTAATCATATCATCAGCATTTGCAGAATTACAATCTATCGCTGAAATGTTGATGATACCTGTTGTCACTACTTTCAAAGGAAAAGGTGCATTTCCTGAAAATCATCCATTATCATTAGGACCTATAGGAATGCATGGACACGCTGAAGCAAATAAAATAATGACCGAAGCAGATTGTGTATTAGCTATTGGAACTCGATTCTCAGATCGTTCTGTAGGCACATTTGAAGAATTTGAAAGAAACTTGAAAATTATACATATGGATGTAGATCCTGCTGAGATTGGAAAAAATCAAACTACATCTGTTGCAGTAGTAGGTGATGTTCAAGCATCTTTACGAATAATGGTAAAGATGCTTCTCAAAAAAGCGTTGAAAAGTAATGATGGAAATCCGTGGTCAAAACATGTTAAAGAAGTTAAAGATTATTGGAGAGAAAATTTAAAATTACATCCAGGTGAGATGGGTGCTGCTAAAATTTTAAGAAAACTAAGAGAGGTTTTACCAAAGGAATCTATTGTAACAACTGAAGTAGGTCAGCATCAAATGTGGGCATCACTTTTCTATGATGTAATTCAACCAGGAACTTTCTTTAGTTCTACTGGTCTTGGTACAATGGGATGGGGATTCCCTGCTGCAATTGGTGCAAAAACGGCACGGCCTGATGTTCCAGTAGTTGACATTGCAGGTGATGGAAGTTTTAATATGACAGAACATTCACTTGCTACATCTGTCTTAGAAGATTTGCCAGTTATTGTTTTCTTAATTAATAATTATTCGTTAGGAATGGTTGCACAATGGCAAAGAACATTTTATGATAGGCGGATGATTGGCATTGATTTAAAAAAATGTCCAGATTATGTTAAATTAGCAGAATCATATGGTGCACAGGGCATTCGTGCTCAATCAATGGATGAGCTTGAAAAAGCAATAAAATCTGGATTAAATAGTGATGTTGCAACTGTTATTGATATTCCAATTGATCCTGAAGAAGACGTCTTACCATTTGTAGCACCCGGAACATCATTAAAGGAAATGATACTACCTTCATAGTGATTACAATGTGGGCAATATTATCAATTAAAGTTGAAAATAAACCTGGAATATTATTCAAGGTCACTCATCTTTTCAGGTCTAGGAATTTCAATATAGATAGTATATCTGTAGGAGTAACTGAAAACCCAAAGTTCTCTAGAATGACGATAACTACTATTGGAGATGAAAAACAAATTGCACAAATAGTAAAACAACTTGATAAGATGATTGATACAATAGAAGTTCGTAGATTAGACGAGAATAATACAGTGTATAGGGAATTAGTCATGTTTAAGATAAAAGTGAGCAAACCAGAGGATAGTATGGAAATTAACAAGTTAGCTAGTGCATATGACGCAAAAATTCATGATGCTAAAAAAGAATCAATTATGGTTGAAATGACATCAACACCACATCAGATTGCAGCATTTGAAGAATTAGCTAAAAAGTTTGGAATTTTAGAAATAGCACGAACTGGAATTGCTGCATTACAAAGGAGTGAACATTGAAAATCAGAATATTTGACACTACATTAAGGGATGGAGAACAAACCCCCGGTGTTTCACTTTCTCCTGAACAAAAACTAAACATTGCAAAGAAATTAGATGCATTAGGTATCGATGCTATAGAAACAGGATTTCCTGTTATTTCTGATGGAGAACGCAGTGCAGTAAAAATGATAACAAGTGAAAGTTTCAATTCAGAGTTATGTGGTTTAGCAAGGACCAATAAAAAGGACATTGACGCTGCGGTAGACTGTGGATTAAACTATATTCACACATTCATTGCTACATCTGATATTCATTTAGAATATAAGCTAAAAATGACACGTGAGCAAGCATTAGAAAAAGCAATTGATGCAGTTGAATATGGTAAATCACGTGGATTACAAGTTGAATTCTCTGCAGAAGATGCAACAAGAACAGATAGAGTGTTCCTAAAAGAGATTTTTAGTGAAGTTGCAAAGGCTGGTGCAGATAGAATTGATATTCCTGACACTGTAGGTTATTCAACCCCACAATATATCGCAGAGATTACTAAAGACGCAATAGATGCAACAAAATTACCAGTAAGTGTACATTGCCATAATGATTTTGGATTAGCTGTTGCAAATGCAATTTCTGGAATACAAGCTGGTGCAGAATGCGCACATGTTACGATTAATGGAATTGGCGAACGTGCAGGAAATGCATCATTAGAAGAATTGGTGATGGCATTAAACAGTTTACAGTTTGAACAAACATGGGAGACTAACATCAACAAAGAATTACTATATGAAACATCTAGATATGTCTCAAAAATCGTGGGAATTACTGTTCAACCAAACAAGGCTATAGTAGGTGAAAATGCATTTGGTCATGAATCAGGAATTCACACTCATGGGGTGTTAAGTAATCCTTTAACATATGAGCCTATAAGCCCTGAAATTGTTGGTAGAACTCGTTGGTTACAAGTGGGGAAGCATGCAGGTATACATGGTATGAATGCAATGTTAAAAGAATATGGTGTTACACCTAATGAAGAACAAAAACAAAAAATTCTTGACAAGGTAAAAAATATTGGTGACCAAGGAAAGCAAGTTACAGAAGTTGAATTACTTTCTTTAGCAAATGAAGTGATTGGTGAAAATAAATTAAAAAGGATTGTTCAATTAACTGGTTTTTCTGTTTCCACTGGAGTAGGAACAATGCCATATGCATTTGTTAAATTAAATATTGATGGAAAAGAAATGGTTGCTACTGATTATGGAGTTGGTCCAGTTGATGCATCATTAAATGCAATTCAGAAAATTACTGGACAGATAACTGATGAAGTTAGATTAAAAGAATATAGATTAGATTCTATATCTGGTGGAGCTAACGCATTATGTGAGGTGACAGTAAAAGTAGAGGACGCTCGTGGAAATATAATATCCTCAAAATCAGTTGGTGAAGATATTGTAACTACAAGTGTGCAAGCAATGGTTGATGGGATTAATAGAATAATGTTAAAGAGCCTACTCAAAGAAAATAAAGTTTAATCATTAGAAAATATCAAAGAGTCTAGAATGTACAATATTTCATTAATCACAGGTGACGGAATTGGGTCTGAATTATCAGAATCCGCTATTTCAATACTTGAAACTATACATGATAATTTAGATGTCAAGACAAAAATTATTTCATTGGAGGCAGGTGATGGAGCATTAGAAAAATACATGAATGCTTTACCAGATGAAACTTTTGAATCAATTAAATCATCTGATGCATGTCTAAAGGCACCAGTTGGAGAAAGTGCAGCTGATGTAATTGTAGTACTTCGAAGGAAATTAGATCTTTATGCAAATATTCGTCCTGCAAAATCATATCCAAACACTCCATCGTTACGAAATGATGTAGATTTAGTCATAGTTAGGGAAAATACTGAGGATCTTTACACTGGTCAGGAATTTACAATTGATGATGCTGCAGTTGCATTAAGAATAATTAGTGAAAAAGCATCAAAAAGGATTGCAAATCATGCATTTAATACTGCCATGCAAAGGAATCAGAAAAAACATGTTACATGTGTTCACAAGTCAAACGTAATGAGACAGACAGATGGTATATTTGCTAAAAGTTGTGAGACTGTAGCAAATGAATTTCCCGAAGTAACATTTGAACAAATGTACGTGGATGCATGTGCTATGAATTTGATTAGGAAGCCACAGGAATTTGATGTTATTGTGACCACAAATTTGTTTGGTGATATATTGTCAGATGAGTCATCTCAGGTGGTTGGTGGTTTAGGGATGGCACCTGCTGCAAATTTAGGTGACAACTTTGGTTTATTTGAACCTGTACATGGTGCTGCATTTGATATAGCTGGTAAAAACGTTGCAAATCCAACTTCATTTATACTATCAATTAAGATGATGTTAGAATGGTTAGGGAATAAAAATAATGATCAAAATTCCATCTATGCCTCAAAAGAATTAGAAAAAACAGTATTACAGGTAATAGAATCTGGAATAACTACTAAAGATGTTGGCGGTAAAATGTCAACTAGGGAATTTACTAAAGAAATCACAAACAGATTAGTTTCATCAAACTAAATGTTTCTTCTTCTAGTCTTCCAACCCTTTACTGATGCATAACTTCTTTTTAGTGAAGCTAGATCATGTGCTATCCAACCTAATTTTGCTGCTCTACTGCGCTCTTCGTAATTCGTACTCATATTAATTCAAAATTCGTGATTATCATTAACAGCTCTAGTCATGAATGATTGTTTTTTTCATCTATTTTTTTGCAGTTAATTTTATTGGAGACTAGTCTTTTGTTTTTTTGATATCTGATGCAGGGGGATTTAGCGACCAGAAAAATAACATTAAGCAAATTGGTATCATTATCAAAACTGCCGCAGCTAATGTTATCCAATAAAACATTGGCTCAAATCCAGGAATAAATGGCCCTGGGTATACCGTATAAAACCACAAAAATCCTATAAATCCAAGTAAAATCTTGTTTTTCTTTAAAATCTGTGAGGCACTAAGTCTCCTTTTTTCTATGAAGCATTGTTTACATCTGGAATGATCATCAACCATACAAGACGTACAGCATCTTTTTTCACAAAAATAGCACTTTCTCTCTCCAAACGATGAACCACAAAACTCACACTGTTTCATATATCAAATCTGTTTTCATTAGATAAAAAAATTGTTAGTTTTATGGTTTGAGCCTATCTGGGTCTCTTGGATACAAAGTTACTTCTCTTACATTATCAATTGCAGTTAAAACAGTCATGAGTCTATCTAACCCCATACCCCAACCTGAGTGTGGTGGCATTCCCCATCCAAATGTTTTTAGATGTTCTTCAAAACTGGCAGGATCTAAGTTCTGTTCTTTTAATCTAGATTTCAATTGCTCTGGGTCATGTAGCCTTCTTCCACCTGAAGATAATTCTAAATAACCATACTGTAAGTCAAACGAGCGTGATATTGTTGGGTCATCATCTTTTTCATGAATGTAAAAAGGTTTTAGTTTCATTGGCCAGTCTGTCAGAAAGAAAAATTCTGCATGTTTCTCTCCTAAATTACGTAGATGTGCATCTTGCAAATCTTCCCCAAATTCTAATTTAATATCTAAACTACTTAATTCCTTTAATGCTTGTGTGTATGTGATTCTTTCAAATGGTGAACTCGGAACTTTAATTTCATGCCCAATTTCTTTTTGCTCGGTTTTACAACTCTCAGATGTATTTTTGAATACATCAACGATAATTGATTCTAAGATATCCATGACATCTGTATAATCCATCATTGCGGCTTCAATATCCACACTTGTAAATTCACTTAGATGTCTTCCTGTATGTGATTTTTCAGATCTAAAAAATGATGAAATTTCAAACACTCTTTCTAATCCAATTGTCATTTGTTCTTTGTATAATTGTGGGCTCTGAGCTAAGTATGCTTTTTTCCCAAAATAATCTAAACTAAATATATCTGCTCCACCTTCACTTGCACTACCAATAATTTTTGGCGTATTAATCTCAATGAATTTTTTTTTGATTAATGTCTCCCTAATTGATGCCAAAACTTTACTTCTCATCTTAAAAATTGATGCAGTTTTTTGATTTCTCATATCTAACGCTCTTGAATTTAGACGATTGTCAATATCACTTTCTAGTCTTCCAATTGGGTCTATAGGGAGAGGATATTCTGCCTTCGCAAGAATTTGTATTTCTATTGCCAAAACTTCAAAATCAAAGTCTTTTGCTTTGCTTGCTTGTATTTTACCTGAAATTCTTACAACACTTTGTCTGTTTAATCCTTCTAGTAAATTCATAGAATCTCCTTTAACAATCACTTGACACATTCCTGTGACATCTCTAACTGTCAAAAATGCCATTTTGCCAAGTTTTCGAAGATCTACTACCCAACCTCCAAATAGAATATCATCCCCTTCCATGGATGAATTTAGATCTTCAATAAGATGTGTTCGTGAAATATCCATGTAATGAAGAAAATACACACAAGTAAAAACTTAATCTAACCCATCTTAAATGAGAGTATGTCATTTATTTCAGTCGAAAATTTGACTACAAGATATAATGTTTCTAAAGGCTTAGTGCATGCACTAGAAGATGTTAGTTTTTCAATCAAGTTAGGAGAATCGATTGGAATTGCAGGTGAAAGCGCATGTGGTAAAAGTACACTTGGTTTATCCATAATTCGAATGATTTCAAATGGAAAAATATACTCTGGAAAAATCCAATTTGATGGAAAATCATTACTCGATATACCTAATCCTGATTTTGACAAGAGCATAAGGTGGAAAGAAATTTCAATGGTTTTTCAAGGAGCAATGAATTCACTTGATCCAGTTTTTACAATTCAACAGCAATTTGAAGAGGTTCTGAAACAACATAATTTTGAAGGTGACATAAAGCAAACAATCAATCAATCTTTGAATTCTGTTAATCTTGACGAATCTATACTAAAGAAATTCCCACATGAATTAAGTGGAGGAATGAAGCAACGTGTTGTCATTGCCATGGCTTTAATCCTTAAACCCAAATTTGTAATTGCTGATGAACCTACAACCGCACTTGATGTAGTAATTCAAGCACAAATTGTTAACCTCTTTAAAAAATTAAAAAAAGACGGGCAATCTTTTATGATAATCTCCCATGATCTATCTATTTTATCTGAAGTTGCAGAAAAAATTGGAATTATGTATGGAGGTAGGATGGTTGAATTTGGTGATTCAAATGAAATCTTTCTTGATCCAAAACATCCGTACACAAAAGGTCTGATAGAGTCAATCCCTGTATTAACAAAAGATACAAAACCAAAGTTTATCCCTGGAATTCCTCCAAACTTGGTAAACCCAGAAGAAGGATGTAAATTCTATGATAGATGCCCTGAGGCTATGGAGAAATGCAAAAAGGATCCACCTAAAATTAAGACAGATAGTGGTTACGTTTTATGTTGGCTTTATGAATAACGTTTTACAACTGGAAGGCAGCCATCAATTATTCTAATAACTTCAGTTCTAATTACATTCTTGTCTATTGTAATCCACACTTTTCTATCTAAAACTGAGAATGAAATTGTTTGTATTTTTTTTCTTTCTTCCCAAATAAATTCAGTTTCTCCTAACTGTTCATCGAATTGTTCTTCTAATTCAGTTTTTATTGCAATTTGAGCAAATTGATACATTGTTCTTTTCTCATCTAGTAGTGGTGTCATATCATCTCGTCTAAAATAGGACAATAACTCTCCCGTTTTACTAATTATTCCAACAAATCTTATGTATGGACTAATTTTTGATATTAGATCACAAATCTCACTATTCTCATTCTCTGTCAAATTATTTTTTATTCTCATTTGGATTATTTTAGTGATTATGAGATTTAGGATCGTTTAATACTGAAAAAAAAACTTGTTAACCATTGGACATTTGGGATTTTTTTCCATTTTTTTCACCTGAAGTTGGGTATATTGGTTTAGCACTGGTAAGTTTCTTTGGATCGTTAATTCCATTTGTCCCAATACCTTCATTCATTCTTCTTGTTACAATGTCTGTTGGCACTCAATTCGATATCCATATTTTGGCAATATTAGCTGCAGTTACCGCCACTCTTGCAAAACAAATTATTTTCTATCTTAGTTATGGTGGTAGGAAAATTATTTCTGATAAGACCAAAAAGCGAATGTTACCATTTCAGAGATTAGTTAAAAAATATGGTGCGGCCGCAGCTTTTGTTGCAGCAGCAACACCAATTCCTGACGACTTGGTCTATGTTCCATTAGGTTTAGCAAAATATAACCCTCGTAGATTTTTTATATCTACACTTTTAGGTAAACTACTTTTGTGTTATATCTTAGTATTATCATCACATTATCTCAGTGATTCTATAGTAGACCCAATTTTTGCCAGTTTTGGAATTACTTCAGCAGATGATCTAGATAATCCACTTCCAATCTTAATTGGAATGATAGTTTTTGGTGTTTCTATGACACTAGTGATTATCTTATTGTTACGCTTGGATTGGACAAAGATACTTGGAAAATTCATGCCATGGACGTTAGAAGAAGATGATGATCAAAAATAGTCACATATGTCTATACTAAAATTCCATTTCTTATCAAGACCACGTGAGATGCCAATTCTTGACTTTCTATGAATTTTTTTAGTTTTTAATCCATCTATAATGTATAATGAGGAATATTTTGTAAGATCATGTCCATTTTCTTTCAATGAAATATCTAGTGCCTGTGTTAATTTTCCAGGTCCATTTGTTAAGTTATTAATTTTGGTATTGTTTCTGAATTTTGTCATCAAGTCAACACCAAGTTCTGGATAAATTCCTCTAATTAAAACAGCGCCAGCATTAAATTTTTTATTTCTTGCCACAACATTCAAGCAATGATACATTCCATATGTAAAATACACGTATGCTAGTCCAGCTTGTCCAAACATTATTTGATTTCTTTTGGTTTTTCTAACTCCTGCATGACTAGCTGGATCATCAGATGCACGATATGCTTCGGTTTCTGTTATAACCCCAACACATTTTTCACTTCCAATTCTTCTGACGAGTTTTTTACCAAGAAGTTCTTTAGCAACTAAAACTGTATCACGTTGAAAAAAGTTTCTTGGCAGCAACATTTTATTTCATATAGAAAGTTATTTTCGTTTTATTATTGTGAGTACATCTTCATCTAGAAGTATATGTTTTAATCCTACACGTTGACCACCAAATTTTACACTCTTACCCCAAACTAAGCCAAATCTAAAATCACGTTTTAATTGCCTGTGCAATTTATTACAAACATCAAGAACCGAACTGTTTTTTCTTATAACTAATGGCTCTTTAAAATCAGTTTCACCTCCTTTTGGCCGCATATAGATTCTAATAAATTCTAATTCATCATAGATCCTATCTCTTAATTTTACAATATTGATGTTGGAATCTGCTGAAACAGCAATTACATCTGATTTTATCTTCTTTTTTGCTTTTTTTAAAAATTTATCATCAACTAAATCAATTTTATTTAAGATTGTTATTGCTTTTGCATATGTTTTATTTCCTGTAACAAAATCAATCAGTTGCTCTGAATCAATGTCTTCACGGATAACAACTCTAGCACTTGTATAGCCATAAACATTTAAAATTTCTTTGAATAGTTTTTCTGACATCTTTTTTAATTTTACCTGTTGTGCGATTGCAATTCCACCAGTCGTTGATTTCTCAATAACTATGTTTGGTGGCTTTTGATTTAATCGGATGCCTATATTTCCTAATTCCTTTACCAATACATCCTCATGATACGGTTGAAATACATCTAACACTAATAGGACTATATCTGCACTTCTAGCAACTGATAAAATTCTTCTACCTAATCCTTTTCCAGTAGATGCACCTTTAATTATTCCTGGTAAATCTAACATTTGAATTCTTGCTCCTCTATGCTCCAAAACTCCAGGTACCACAGTTAATGTAGTAAACTGGAATGCACCTATTGCAGATTTTGAACCTGTAAGTTTATTCAATAATGTAGATTTACCAACACTTGGTAATCCAATAAATACAACAGTTGCATCCCCTGTTCTTTTTACATCAAACCCATCAGACTTTTTGGAACTTTTTTTAACTTGATCTGCCTCTTGTTCTCTTTTTAATTTAGCAATCTTTGCTTTTAGTAAACCTATATGATGTTCAGTTGCTTTGTTAATCTGTGTTCTAGCCATTTCATCTTGAATGGCTTTAATTTTTTCTGGAATTCCCATTTACTTTACCTTAATTTTTGATAAATTATCTTCGTTATGAAAGGTTGCTTTTGTTACAATTAGTTTCAGTTATTATTGGCAATTTATGAGTAAAAATATTGAGAAAAAAGGTTTTAGCTGTTGATATTGATGGAACGATCACACTAAATGGTTGGGGTTCAATTCATCTTGAAGCATTGGCAAAATTACGTTCAATGAAAGATAATGGGCATCACATTGTGATAGTTACAGGCCGTTCGTCTGTCGAAGCATGGTTATTATCCATATTTGGTGGGCTAACACATCTAGCTGTTGGCGAAAATGGTGGATGTATTACTTCAGGAGATACAATGCATCATGAAATGCTTGGAAATAAGGGCGATTGCCTGCGTGCCTATGATTTCATTAAAAATCATTTCAATGAAGAGATTAAAGAGAAATTAGTGTTTCCAAGAATGACTGAGGTTGTTTTAGAACGCACATTTGATATCCCAAGAGCACAAAAATTGTTAGATGATGAAGGGTTTAATGTGAATATTTTTGACAGTGGTTATGCCTATCATGTAAATACAAAGGGAATAGATAAAGGAAGTGGGTTATTGAAAGCACTTAAAATTTTAAATGTTGATCTAGAAGACACTATAGCAATCGGTGATAGTGAAACCGATGTTCCTATGTTTAAAGTAGTAAAGAATAGTATTGCAGTGGAAAATTCAATAGATGAACTCAAAAAAATAGCTAGAATTGTTACAACAAAAAAGTCAGGAGAAGGAGTTCTAGAAGGCTTAGATATGATCAAATCTGAGTTTGAGATATAAATGGCATTCCTAAAAATTCTAGAGCAGACTAGGCAGATAATTAATTCATACCTCACAAAAAATAATATTACTGATATTAATTTCACGGTTGAGCCATCAAAACCTGGATTTGGTGATATAACCTGTAATATTGCATTCCTTCTGGCAAAAAAATTACATAAAAACCCACATGATATATCACAAGAAATAGTTGAGTTTTGTTCAAAAGAACTTGGTAATTTTATTCAAAGTATCACTGCACATCCAGCAGGTCATATTAATTTTGAACTAGATTTTACCAATTTCAGTAAATCTGTTCTAGAAGAATCTCAAAGCCCAAATTATTCTGACATGAACATAGGTAATTCTAAAAAAATAATTGTTGAGCACACGTCAGTTAATCCAAACAAAGCATTGCACATAGGGCATGTTAGAAATATTGTAATTGGTGATATTATTACACGAATTCTAAAAAAAGTAAACTATGATGTGCAGGTTCTAAATTATGTCGACGATTCTGGGCTTCAGGTTGCGGACTTGATTATTGGTTTCAAATATTGTGGATTTTCAGAAGAACCACCAAACAATGAAAAATTTGATCATTATTGTGGTGATACTGTTTATGTTGGAACCACTGAAAAATATACTAATGACAAAGATTTAGAATCAAAACGACATGAAGTTTTAAAGTTAATTGAAGATGTAAATACTGAGACATCGAAATTCGCACAAAAAATAACGAGAAAAGTTTTAAATGCCCAGCTAAAAACTGTTTGGAATCTAGGAGTTACTTATGACTGTCTGAATTTCGAATCACAAATCATTCATTCAAGACTATGGGAAAACATTTTTTCAAAACTAAAATCAGAAAATTTAGTCAAACTTGAGAAGGCCGGAAAAAATGAAGGTTGTTGGGTAATATCTAGTAAAAATGAAGATGATAAAATATTAGTTCGAAGTAATGGTGTTGCAACTTATATTGCAAAAGATATCCCATATGCAGCATGGAAGTTAGGAATAATTAATGATCCATTCAATTATAAAATTTTCACAACTCAAGAAAACAATCAAACATTGTATGAAACAACTTTAGATGAACATGATAACAATATTAGTAAACTAAACTTTTCAGGGGACAAAGTTATTACTGTTATTGACAATAGGCAAATACGTTTACAAAAAATTGTGACTGATTTAATGCGACGATTTACGGGAAGTGATTCATATGTACATTTAGGTTATGAATCAGTTACACTTAGTTCCAACACAGCTTCTATTCTAGGATTGGAGGCAACTGATAAGTCTGTTCAAATGTCCGGTCGAAAAGGATTCTACGTTGATGCTGATTTAATTTTAGGAAATTTACATGATAAAATTTACAATGAATCAAAAAATCGAAATTCAGGTTTAAATGACTCTGAATTAAATTCTATTGCAAAGTCTGTATCAGTAGGAACAATAAGGTATGAAATGATAAAACCTGATCTTGATAAGATTATAACATTTGACTTAGAAACATCATTAAAGATTGAAGGTGATACATGTAGTTATATTCAATATTCATATGCTAGAGCAATGAGAATTTTGGAAAAATCAAACGATCTGACAACATCAATTGATTTTTCAAACTTTAAAAGTCAATTTGAAATTAATCTCATTAAAAAAATTGCAATGTATGACATCCAAGTTACTGACGCTGCAAAAAATTTATCACCTAAAGTAATTGCTAGGTATTGCTATGAGTTAGCAGTTGCATTTTCCTCTTTTTATGAACATGTAATGGTTCTTAATGCTGAATCAGATGAATTAATCAAATCTCGTCTGTTATTGGTTCATTCCTTTTCATTAACACTTGGTAATGCTTTATCATTACTTGGAATTGATTCACCAAGTAGAATGTAAAACTTGATATAAAAAGTGCAATTTTGATACTAAAAATTAGGTTTTTAAGTATAAAATTACGTTTTTAGGTAGTAAAATTTGGGCAGTATGAATTAACAATTTAATTTAATTTTTAGAAATATCTGTTTTCATACAATTCCTTTTCATTTGACAACTGTTTACGATTATCTAAAAAATATTGTCAATACAAAAAACAGTTTACTGTGAATTAGTTTTTTGTAATTTATAGAATCTTCTAAGTGAATATGCATGCTGAACTGAATAGTCATTTTCTTTTGCTTGAGTTTTAATTTCTTTCGCTTCATCAGTAGTAATTCCTTGCGCGGCTAAAAATGCATCATCAGTAGAACCTAATTCGATAAATACTTCGTATTTTTCAATTGATGCTCGTTTAATACTTGGATCTAGTATCTGAATTTTGTCGTAATATTTTATGGCTTCATCTAATTTTTTTAAAAATTTTAGGGTCACTGCTATATTCATCAGTGCATCAACATTGTTTGGATCCTTTTTTAATACAATTTTATAAATTTCAATTGCATCACCATGTTCACCAGTTTTATTTAGTGCAATTCCTTTTGTTACTAGTGCATCTACATCATCTGGATATTTTGCTAATATGGCATCACAACAATTAATAACTTGATTATGTTTTTCAAGTTTTTCATATGCAAACATTTTATTTTTTAATGCATGTTCATCAGTAGCATTTAGTTTCAATACTTTTTCACAATATTTTATGGCATCATCATTTGCCCCAACCATTATATATGCAGTACTTAGGTTCTGCAATGCAATCATATTTTTACTATCATTTTTTAATAAATCATGGCAGAAAGAAATGATATCATCAAACTGCTTTTTTTCAAATAGTTTTTTTAAACGTAAAATTGGCTCTTGCTCAATTAGACCCACCATTAACTTTCGTCTCTCCAGATGGTATGAAGTGACTCAATCTCATTAATGATTCGTAGAGCAGAAACATTATCTCTTTCTTGCATTGCTATAGAAAAGTCATATCCTAATTTTATAGCCTCTGGACTTAGATCTTTTATATTTTTAAGAAATTTACCTTCAAGTTTCATCCTTTCCCCTAATGCACATGATAGCCAATTATCTGAAAGGTTTTGATGTCCCTCATCTAATTTTTCATTAATTTTACTTCTCCATTCTAATAATTCAAATTTTTTTAGAATATTATCCGTTTTTTGTGTGTAATACAGCCTCATACTTTTTTTTATGAGTACTTTTTATTAAAAATTTTTAATTTTTTTGTGATTTTTATAGTCCACAAATATTTACAGATCGATGGATAATAGAATCAATTTTGCAGTAGTTATAGGAGTGATACTAGTACTTGCCTTTGCTGTTACATTAACTCAAACAGAAAAGCAAGCAATTTCTCAAGATTCCGATGTTATTACAGATGAGTTAATTACCCATTGGCTTGAAAAGTATGATCCATCAGAACAAACAATCTCTGTTACTGGTAGTGCAGTTTCTTCCTCGAGTCCAGATACATTAGTTGTGATTCTCGGTGTTGAATCTGAAGCAAAATCTGCAAATGAATCCTTGTCTAAAAACTCCAATTCATTGAATTCTGTTATTTCATCATTAGCCAATTCTGGAATTTCTAAAGATAGTATTCAAACATCAAATTTTACAATTTATCCCTTGTATGATAGCATAAAGGATTCTAATGGTAATTATCAGCAAATTCTAATTGGATATCGTGTATCTAACATTTTATCGATACAAACTGATAAAATTGATTCTGCTGGTGACATAATTGACTCAGCAGTTTCGTCTGGAGCCAATCGTGTTGATAATGTTTCCTTTCAATTATCCGATGACAAATTGCAAAAAATTTCTGATGATTTGATTGCTGATGCAATTAATGATGCAAAACAAAAAGCAGAAAAAGCACTTGTTCCATTGAAACAAAAGATTGTCGGTGTGAAATCTGTGGTAATACATGATAACATGACCCCATATTATGAGAGTCCTATGCGTGCATCATTTGATGGATTTGCTGAATCTATGAAATCTGCACCAATACTGTCAGGAGACGAAGAGATTAGAACCAATGTTAGTGTTGTCTTCTACATATCCCAAGAATAGAATAATTGTGAGCTGATTATAATGATTGATTTTCTTTGGTTAATACCACTTGGATTTGCTGCTGGGGTTTTAGGCTCAATAATTGGTCTTGGAGGTGGAATTATTGCTGTACCTGTGATGACTTTTGCAGGGTTCCCACCAACATTGGCTGCAAGTAATAGTTTGTTTGCTGCGTTTAGCAATGCAGTTGCATCTACTGCCACGTATGCAAAGCAAAAAAGGATTGAGTATGGAATTGGTTTACGATTAGGATTAATGTGTATTCCAGGAACAATTCTTGGCGCATTTGTTTCTGATATAATGACACCTGTTGTATTTCAAATTCTTTTTGCATTAATTTTAGTCTCTTCTGCAGTCTATATTTTTGTAAAAAGAAAGATTACAGAAAAGCCATATAATTTAAAAAATGCAATGATGATTTTTGCCGCTGCAGCAAGTTTTTTTGCTGGTATAATTTCAAGTTTGTTTGGAATTGGAGGTGGTGTAGTATTTGTTCCATTAATGGTAATTGGAATTGGAATTTCAATGAGAAATGCTGCACCAACATCACAGCTTGTTCTAATATTTGCATCATTAAGTGGATTAATTGTTCATTCCTTACTAGGCCATCCTGATTTCACACAGGCTATGTTGTTATCAATTGGTGCATTTGCAGGTGGTTTGCTGGGAGCAAGACTATCATTAGATATCAAGGAAACAAAATTGAAGATTCTTGTTACTATTGTGTTAATGGCCGCTGCAGTAAAATTAGTTATAGATTCGATGGGGGTTCCTTTTTAATCCTGTAAAGGTTCTTCTTGCATGTCACAATAATTTCTCCCTCTACATTTGTTCCTTCAAAGTCTACACCAATCAAACCAAATTCTTCATCAAGATCTTTTTTCTCAGACACTGTAAATTTGATTTTAAGAACTTGATCTGTGTATAATGGTTTTAGGAATCTGGTTTGTCTACTTTCCCATTCTTTATCACCATCAATACCATAAAGTGTGATTAGATTTCCATAAATTTGCCTTAATCTGGTAAATTCACCTTCCATTCTAGAAATCATCGCTCTACCAGAAACAACTTTAGGTTCTTTTTTACCAGTCTTGATTTCAAACATTGCGTTTTTTATTCGTGAAAATCCTAGATAGTCATCTAGTTCATCAGATGATATAGTAGTTGTTGATTGGAACTGATCACCAATTTTTAGCGAGGAAAATTTTTCCATCTTTATCTTGATTCGTCAGGGCAAAATATTACTTCAGAACTTGTACCTGCTTCTTTCGTCACCAAGTAATTTATTGTATCTATGAGATTTTCATTACTAGGTTCTTTTCCATCAACAGTTCCTGGTAAAACTACAAACATTCTGACATTTGATTTTAGGACGTCGCTTAGTTCTTGGTTAACTGTAGTTGCAAATGGTCTTAATGCACCTCTGAAAACTTCGGATTTTGCTCTTGCATGACCACCAACTTTCTTTCCAGTAGGAAGGGCTGGACCAATAATTACAATTCTTCCATAAGATTCTTTGAATAATCTTGGGTCATCAGAACCACCTGGAACAAAAGTTTCCATTGCATTTTGGGATATTTGAGCTGGCGTATTGATGAATTTGTCAACTAAACCATCCCATTCATTTCTAGTTAATTCAGTTAATTTAGAAAATTCGGGAATATCTCCTGTTATATGAATAAACAGTGTATTAGATTCATTTCCACTATCAACAACTTTTGCTCCCCGTTCTTCTAACATTGATTTTAGGTCAGTTGCTTTTTGTAGTGCATCGTTAGAATCATTATTTGTAATAACACATGTAATTCCCTCGAAATTATTTTTTTCAGTCTTAGGAACAGATGCTCTAATATGTGACTTAACAGGATAGAAAACTCTGTCACCTGGTATTATCTTTCCATTAAGAATTTTTGATTGCTCATCATCAACAAGAGTTAGAACTGTTGTGGCAACTTGATCTTGTGATAAAAATTGTTGGTCTGGTATCATTGTGGACGTATTCTTTTGAATTTTTTCAGCAATACTTTGAACTTTATTTAGTAGATTAGTAAGTGCGCTTTCTGGCTTGCCTAACTTTTCAGCAGCAGATTTTATTCCATCTTTGATAGTTTGTTCATCTTCTCCCAATAACCCTACAATCTCTTTATTTGCGGCTTCAACTTCACTTGGTGAGAGTTCTTCAAATCCACTTACTCTAAGAAACTCAGATGCCGCTTTTGGATAAACGGTTTTGTAAATTCTATCTGAATGAACAGGACCAGGGTTGGTACCAATCGAAACAATTCCCTTTTCTGTAAGTTCCCATGACATTGCCTCGACAAGTCTATTCTTAGCTCCTTGTGATGCTGTATATGGACCTCTGAATCTATACGGTCTTTGTTCAAGTGGTCTTTCTTCAGCAAAGAATGTAGAAATTGTAATAATTTTTCCACCTTCCTTCATAACTTTTAGTGCTTGGACAGTTGTCCAAAATGTGCCAGTTAGGTGAATGTCTATAGTACTTCTAAAATCATCTAATGGTGCATGTGCAAAACACGTAACCGGGCCAGAGACACCTGCGTTGTTTACAACAACATCAACATTGATATTTTCATTTTGTAATGTATTAAACATCTCAGTGATTGCTTTTTCATCGCTAACATCTACACCTGAGAAAATCTTCACAAATCCATTAGTCTGTTTTTCATTAATAATTTGATTTAGCATCTTAGATGTATCTTCTAATGGCTCTTTTCTTCTCCCAAGTATGATTACACTTGCACCATTTTCAACAAATTTTTTGGCAACAGTCATTCCTATTCCAGTACCACTTCCTGTGATTAGGGCAACTTTATTTTGAAATTTTAACATTAACAGAATTTTTGATCGTTTGTGATATTAATTGGTTACCACTAAGAATTATCTTTATTTGTGGGTAGAATATGAGAATTTTCATGCATGATTCTGAATCTGAAACATTTGTACTAAAAACAGAGCCAGAAAAATTTTCCGATAAATTAAAAGAGATTGATGTAGCATCTACCCCAAAGGAAATAGCTACTGATGATGTAGAATCTGATGATTACTATAGCCGTGTATTTGCTCAGACGACTAGAATGGTTACAAACAAGGGCTGTTTAGATGTTAAAGACAAGAATATTGATGTAATTCAAATTCTACAGAAGGGATAGAAATGCAAGACCCAAATCCTTCTCCATGGGGAGCACAAGATAGATTTCAGGCACATTATATTGTTAGAGTAAAAGATATTGAGAATGTATTAGACTATACTGCAAGAACAACATTATCCACCACTGGTCATTTTGGCTCAAAAGAAGTTACAGATATTCAATGGCAAGGTGGAAAGATTTCAGACACACTAAATTCTGATATCTCATTAAAGGAAATGATTGTAAAACAAACTCCTAACGATGCTGTAATTTCAATCGAACCAACAAATCAAGGAGTTAGAATTTATGGCAAGTGGAAAAATGGGTTTGAGTTTGGTATATCAAAAGAACTTTTTGAAATTTATAATAAAATTGCAGGTCATATAAAAAATATTTAGGCCTTCCACCAGTCTAATGCAAGATAATCAACTCTTTCTTTTCCATACGGAATCGCAAGAATAAATTGTTTCTTAACACTTGTAGCTAGTCTACCAGCTAAGACTACATCTGTGGATGACACTTTTTCATTTCTATTATACACTTGCACCAAAAATGGTGCATGATCTATTCCAGGGCCTTTTTGATAGACTGCAAAATCACATCCAAATTTAATTCCCGGGTTAACAATATACCCTTTCACACGAAAATCTTTGTACACTTGAAATTTTTTATCAAAATTATGATATTCATTCCTACATACTTCCAGTAGTGTATTTTCTGAAATCTTTTTTTTATTTTTATATATTTGAATCTTAGAATTAAGTTGTAAGTAATATCCTTCTATAAGATCCAAAATTAATGGTACATTAATTTCATCAGGTTTTGGCTTTGGTATTCCAATTGGTTTACCATAGTATCCTGCAGTAAATAATTTTCTTGAATCTGATATATTCCAAACAATAATCCTGTTTTCTATTAATTCGGCTTTCAATTAAAGACTCAAAGCTAGTAAGATAAAGGAATCTGAAACTTCCTGACACTTATCAGCCATCTCTTCAATTCCTTCGATGATATCTTTTACCAATAACAATTCCTTTGTACTAGGAATATCCAGTGCTTTCATAACCATTTGCCTATACTTAATGTCAATCTCTCGCTCTATTTTTTGTGTATCCTGAGCTAGTTCTATGGATTTTGCAGAATCCGAATTTAAGCTTCGTATTATCTCATTAAGTTTGTAAACTTCATCTACAACCAGTCCAATTAGTTCTGTTAATTCAGCATCTAACTTAGAACTTTTCAAAGTAGCAGGTTTAATATTTGATAATTTAAATGCAATACCGGTTATGTAACCAGCAATTTCATCCATTGTGTATGCTGTGTTCAGAAGATTTTCACGATTCATTATCAATCCACCAACATCTGCAACATCACGGGTAATCTTTCTTCTAAGACCTTCAACTTCTTCTTCTAAAGATGCAATTTGATCTAATGCATCTTTAATCCCTGTTTTATCTTTAGACATTATTAGATCTGGAAGAGATGATAAACTTCTTGCTGCATTAAGAATTCGATTAATCTCATCTTGAAGAACCGCAATTGCCTTTCTTTTTGCTTGTACTTCTAACTCCCCACTGTACATAACGAATTACTACTCAAGAAGAGGTTAATTTAATGCTTCTTCTCCTTCCTTCCGTGAAAGTATGTGAATTATCCAGTTTTATTCTGATTTTTGTATAATGCACTAACTTCTTCAGGGCATGATGCATCTTCTGCAAGTTTTTCAGTGCGTATTTTTCCAGTGAATTTAGGGAATCTTAATGCAAATCCTGTATCTTTTCGGATTAAGTTTAATCCAGTTTTATGAATTGGACTTAATGTAATCTCTGACGCCACAACTTCCAAAACTAACTCCGGTTCAAACCAGATGTCAGATTCAATACTGCTTTCAACTCTAGGATTTTTTTTCAAAATGACTTTATTAGAAAGAATTTGAAATAACTGATCCAAATTCTCATCAGTAAATCCTGTACCAACTTTACAGATGGTTGGGAAACTATCATTTTCAGAATCATATGTAGATAATAGTAGTGTCCCATACTTACCAGTTCTTCTCCCCCTACCAAAGAATGCACCCACGACAACCAGATCTAAACTATCACCAAGTTCATTTTGATATTCTCTTTTTAGCTTTAACCAGTTACTTCCACGTGAACCTGCACGATAATTTGCATTAAGAACTTTTAACATTAATCCTTCACATCCGGAATTAATTGAATTTTCTAACACATCTGAAATATCAGCAGTATTATTTACAATAGACATTGGAATTAGTTTTGCAAATTCATTTTCTTTAATGACATCTTCTAGGTTTTTTCGTCGTTCATTGTATGAATAATTAAGTAATTCATTCCCATTATGATAAAGTATATCAAAAAAGTTAACAGTTATAGGATAATTTGTTATCGCTTGATCCAATTTATGTTTCCTCCTTCTATGCATTAGTTCTTGAAATGGCAAAAAATTACCTGTATTTGCATTAATTGCAACTATCTCTGCTTCAAAAATTCCATTATCTGCATTTATTGTATCTGAAATTTTCTCTACAATATCTGGATAGTAGTTCGTTATATTTTCTAAGCTCCTTGAAAATAAAATTACTTTGTCATCCTGTATGTGAATTTGAACACGTTCTCCATCAAGTTTGTATTCTGCAGCGAATTCATTTTCAATTCGTTTTACAGCTTCTTCCTCACTCTTCACACGATCTGCTAACATTGGTCTAATTGGACTAAACAACGAAACATTAAATTTCAAAAGGCCATCAAGACCGTCTTGTGCTAACACTTCTGAAACTTTTCCTAAATCGCTTGATACGTTGTAAGCATTTTCTACCAGTTCACGATTTTCTTTACTATTTGTAAACGCAATAGCTAATGCATCCATAACTGTATTTTCTGCAACTCCTAAACGCATGGTACCAAGCAATATCTTCAAGATGAATTTTGATTCTTCTGGAGTTGCATCATTTAGTAGACTTGAAATATATTTTATTTTCATATCTTGGGAACCCTTGCCTTGAAGAGTTGAAATTTTTAGTAATGTTTCATATACTCGTTCTAAAGTTATTGTTTCTGCAGAGAATGTGGTTTGAGTCTTCTGCTTAAGAATATTTGATACAGTAATTCCTAGATCTCCACCATCATTATAATCCTCTTCAATTTTTTTTACTGTAACTCCAGCTGATTTTGATATTGCACGAATTACAAGTTTCTCAGCAATTCCCAACTCAACACCTTCAAAATTTGGTTTAAGTTTTCCTTGAATTAGATAAATTACTTTTGCAATTATTTCATTAGGTGTTTTTTTTAACAATTCAACCAAAATTCCTGTTAATTCTAACCGTTTACTTGTTTTCTCCATCTTTTCTAATGAATCGGATAATACAGAAAATTTCATTTTAATATGTATTCCATTAATTCACATTTTGAATAAGTTTTATTCTAAATGTATCTAAAAATGACTTTTTTTTGACCTTGTTTTAATTCTGAAACGAGTGCAAAATTGTTTAACGGGTATGTTTTCTTATATTGTTTCATAAAACTCCACGCAACATCGTGATTTTTGAACTCTGTTCGTACACCATCAATTTTATTTTCGTTACCAAAAACATCAAAGCACACAATTGAATAGCTTTTTGGTTTGTTATGCGGCTTAGCTTTAATGAACCAAGATACTGCAAACACAAATGCCCCCATGATTATAAATGCAAATCCGATTTCTCGAAAATATGGCCAAAAAAGTCCTGGAACAGTTTGTCCAAATAACTGTACAACATAATGTGAAAATGTCAATATTGCTGCAACCGTCATAGCCACCTTTGTTATACTGTGAAATGCTACAGAAAACTGAAATTCATACTTAGAAATCATCACTGTTAATATTATTTACTTGGTTTTAATCTTTTTCGACAAATGATCCATTAATCAGGATCTTCATAATTTTCCTTTCGATCATTGGTAACTGTTTTTGAATCCATCGGTTTCATCTTTTCTTTTAATTTACTCATTCTGGCTTTGTATCCTTCGGCATATTCTAATTCATCTGGAACAAGTGTTGCTGGATGTATGAAACCCTGACTCCGTATTGCCAATGCTTTCTTCGTTGCTTGTTCTCTTATGTAATCCCAGTCAGGTGTTGAGAATCCATCAAATGGACCAGTAAATTTTCCCTCATGCATGCTAAATACAAGTGATTGCACTATTGGAATACAGAAATTAATTGTTGCTGCAGAATTTAATTTAACTGGCATAAGTGGCATATTATGACTTCCTCTAGTATTACCAGCTACATAATGTGGATTATTGAATACACTTCCTGCTTCTTCTGTAGCAGGAAATAATTTTTGAGTTCTAATTAAACAAACAGGATCATCCTTCCCAACATATATTCCTGCAATGTTATGTAGTCTGTCTGTTGATGCACTCAGGATAGGTTCTCCTTCTTTTGTATGAATTTCTGCAATAACATATCGTCCAGGATACATTAATGCTGCTTCAAGTGTTGGTTTATCTTGCCATAATTCAAGATCTGCAATTGTACCATCTTCAACATCCATTATTGTAAAACGTACTCCTTCTGCAAGTGATTTGTTAACAATTAATCCTGTATTACTTAATGCATCAACAAATAGTCTATACATAGGATAATTGAAACAGCCAGGTTCTGTTTTGTCAGCTGCAAAAACAGTAAATGCTTCATTTGGCCTTTCTTCAAATTCTAATTCAGCAACACCAGGTCCCATACCCTTAACATTTCCTGAAAAAGAATCCTTTAGCAAATCTTGCCCAGCACCATAAAGTCCTTCTTTCTTAGCTACAGCGGTTCCTGCTTCAAATGCATCCCAAGCCAATTTATGAATATCTTTATTGTCAACTCCTTTTGTGTGACTCATTACAATATGAACATCGTCACCACAATAGCCGATATAATGATCTATCAAAAGATCTCCTGAATTTTTAACAGTTTCCTTAACTGCATCAATTAGAGCATCACTAGGTCTAGTATGACCACCAATCCCACCTACGTCTGCTTTGATTACTGATACTGTTATTTTCATAGTTTTTTTATTTGGTTGCTTTGATTTATACTATTACGTTATTCTAATTTGAATTAGATGATCTAAAAAATACAAAAAATTTGACTAAAAATTAAAAAAAATGTAAATGCTAATAAAGCCCATCAAATAACGAATTTTGAAAATGGCAGATAAACAGCACCTGAATATGATAATTACAGGTCATATTGATAACGGAAAATCAACAACTATGGGTCATTTTCTCATGGACTTGGGTGTAGTTGATGAGAGAGCAATTGCTCAACATGCAGAAGAATCTGAAAAGACCGGAAAAGGTGACACATTCAAGTATGCTTGGGTTATGGATAATATCAAAGACGAAAGAGAGAGAGGTATCACAATTGATCTTGCCTTTCAAAAGTTTGAGACTCCAAAATTCTTCTTTACATTAATTGATGCCCCAGGGCATAGAGACTTTATTAAAAATATGATTACTGGTGCATCTGAGGCAGATGCAGCAGTTTTAGTACTTTCTGCAAAAGAAGGTGAAACAGATACTGCAATTGCACCTGGCGGGCAGGCAAGAGAACATGCATTTTTACTCAAAACATTAGGTGTAAGCCAATTAATTGTTGCAATTAACAAAATGGATGATAGTAAATTCTCAGAGGATGCTTACAACGCAGCAAAAGCAAAAGGAGAGCAATTGGTCAAATCTGTAGGTTACAAATTAGACCAAGTCCCATTTGTTCCAGTTTCTGGATGGACAGGAGATAATTTGGTTAAAAAATCTGAAAATATGCCATGGTACAAAGGCAAGACACTCTTAGAATCATTTGATGACTTTACAGCACCAGAAAAACCAATCGGAAAACCATTACGTGTTCCAATACAAGATGTTTATTCAATAACTGGTGTCGGCACAGTTCCAGTAGGACGTGTTGAAACTGGTGTAATGAAACCTGGAGATAAAATTGTTGTAATGCCATCTGGCGCAGCAGGTGAAATCAAATCAATTGAAACACATCATACAGAAATGCCCAAGGCAGAAGCTGGAGATAACATCGGTTTTAATCTAAGAGGAATTGAAAAGAAAGATATCAAACGTGGAGATGTTTTAGGTGATCCAGCAAACCCACCAAGCGTTGCAAAAGAATTCAAAGCACAAATTATAGTTATTCATCATCCAACTGCTATAGCACCAGGTTATACTCCTGTAATGCATGCACATACTGCACAAGTCGCTGCAACAATTACTGCATTCAATGCAAAAATTAATCCTGCAACAGGAGCAACCGATGAAGAAAATCCAAAATTTTTGAAAGTAGGTGATTCTGCTATAGTTACAATTAGACCTGTAAGACCAACACCAATTGAAACATTCAAAGAATTTCCAGAAATGGGTAGATTTGCACTAAGAGATATGGGTGCAACTATTGCTGCTGGTGTTGTAAAAGAAATTACTGAAAAACATACTGCATAAATGAGTCATTATGGCTCAAAACGCTCGCATAAAATTAACTAGTACAAGTCTGCATAAACTAGGTGATGTGTGTAGTGAAATTTTGGGAATTGGAAAAAGAACAGGTGTAAAAGTAAAAGGGCCAACTCCATTACCAGTTAAACGTCTTAATGTTGTTACCAGAAAATCTCCTTGCGGAAATGGTAGTGAAACATATGAGAAATGGGAAATGAGAATGCATAGACGAATAATAGATCTAAATGCAGATGACAAAGCAATAAGACAATTAATGCGTCTAAAAATTCCAGATGATGTTTACATTGAATTATCGCTAAAATGATTTTGTTATCCTTTTATTATAGGACAAATCGTGAATAATATGGTCGAGGAAGATTTTTCTGAAAATACATCTACTGAGCCAGAAATCTTAGAAGAAGAAAGGTTTGATGTTGTTTATGAGTGTCTAAGATGTAATGTAAAGTCAAATCTTAGTGAATTAACTCGACTTCCAGAGATAAAGTGTATTTGTGGTTTTAGAGTTTTTACTAAAATTAGACCACCAATTGTTAAAACTGTAAAAGCAGTCTAATCTCTATCTTTTTTGTAACTATGATATCTTTGTAAGTGTGTTCGCATATCTTCCATATTTGAAAAATTTTTTTTACATTCCTTACAATCATATGGTAAATCCTTGAAATGGATTACCTGAAGATGTTGCATTAATTCCTCTTTTTTAGAAAATTTTTTATTACAATGTTCACACACATTTTTTTTAAATAAGCCCATGTTACTCATTTTTAGCCTTTTGTCCATCCCAGCATTTTCTACAGAGTTGTCCAGATACCTTCCAATTTGATTTCGGATTATATCGGAAGAATCCTAATTTTACACCACATAGCGTACAAAATGCTTTCTTACTGTTAAAATCAGTTTCTTTTTTATCGAAACATGTTTTACATAACAGACCTTGCATATCCCACTGCCATCGTGGTTCCCAAAGGTCTGTAACTTTTTTTTGTGTTCCACACGTTAAGCATTTTGATTTAATGTTTGAATCATACTCATCTTTCATTTTATCCATATAACAGTCAGCACAAAGTGGTGAGTCGACATACCATTCTTTTTTTGCTTTATGTTTGTGTTTTGTTTCTTTTTTACAAATAGTACAAATTGTAGGTTTTTTACCAAACAGTCCCATGGTTGTTATGAAAATTAGATCTAATTAAATTATGAAAATAAATTAAAAATAAGGTTTGTTTAGGCTTCTTCTTTGAGAAGGTCTTCTAGTGCTTGGCTTGCGTTTAGCATACCATTTTTTTGTGCGTATTTTTGGATCATCTTGTATTGATCGTTACTAAAACAAACTGGCATTGAACGTTTTTCCATATAATTACTAATTTTTCTTTTTTAATAACTCTTACTTTATTTAGAAAAACTATATTGGCGTAAATTAATTTCTATACATGGTAAAAATGCTGCAGATTTTAGTTATTGGTAACAATGATAATGGATGTACTCCTGAACTTGAAACTACTGCATATGATACTGGAAAAGAAGTTGCAAAATCTGGCTCAGTTTTGATAACTGGTGGTCTAGGCGGTGTAATGAAAGCCGCATCACATGGGGCAAAAGTTGAAGGTGGGTTAACAGTTGGTATAATTCCGCAAGATGATTCTGCAATGGCAAATGAATTCTGTGACATTGTAATTCCTTCTGGTATGGGATTATCAAGAGACTTTCTTAATGCACTTTCTGCAGATGGAGTGATTGTTGTTGGAGGTGGTTCTGGAACGTTATCAGAGATTTGTGCTGCATATATGTATAAAAAACCAATTGCAGCGCTCAAAAATTCAGGTGGCATGGCTACAAAATATTCTGATCAGTACATTGATCATAGAGAAAATGTTAAAGTCATGGGATTTGACTCACCAAAAGAAGCCGTCAACTATATTTTAGAGCAAACTAAATCATAGTTTCTAAGAGTGGATCTGGTTTGTAAAATTCACCGTACTCTTGTGCAAGTTCGTTTAATTCATTTACTATGCTTTGAATTCCAATTTCTTTTGCTGTTTCAAACAATGGTTTTCTAAGACCAAGACCCAGCTTTGCAGCTTTTTCAATTTCTTCTACATCACTGGCACCGTTTGTAATCAACCAGGCTGCATTGTTTAGAACATTTGCTACAAGCTGAATTGGATTACATTTTTGTGCTAACTCTTCAGAAAGTTCAACTCGTTCATACTTGTCATCTGAATATTTGTAATATCCTTCACCTGATTTCTGTCCCAGTTTTTTCTCATCAAACATTTTTTCAACTGTTTTATGTGGATTAATTACTTTTTTGTCACGTAAATGCATCTCAACAGTTGCCTTATGAATTACATCCATTCCAGTAAAGTCTGCTAGTTCAAAAATCCCCATAGGAAAACCAAGCTTGAATTTTACAGCAGAGTCAATTTCTTCTAGCGTTGCACCTGTTCTGTCTTGTAGATAGCATGCCTCATGAACCATTGGTATGAAAAGTCGGTTTATGATGAATCCTGGAACGTCTTTTCTGCATAATACTGCTTGCTTGTTTACTGATTTGACAAATTCTTGGGTAAGAGCAGTTATTTCTTGTGATGTTTTCTCACCTGGAATTACTTCAACTAGTTTCATAAGCTGTGGTGGGTTGAAAAAGTGAATTCCAATAAATTTATCAGGACGTGATGTTGTGTTTGCAATCTCTGTAATTGGTAGCGTACTTGTATTTGATGCAAATATTACTTCTGGGTTAGCAGCCTTGTCCAGTTCTGCATATACCTTCTTTTTTAAATCCATTATTTCAGGAACGACTTCAATTACCATTTCAGAGTCTTTTACTGCATCATTCAAATCTACAATTGGTGTAATTCGTGAAAATATTGCATCGCCTTCTTCTTTTGATATTTTTTCTTTTGTAACAAGTTTGTCTAGACTCCAGCGAATTTTTTCCATTGCCTTATCTAAAAACTCCTGTTTGATGTCGCGTAGTACAACATTGTAACCTGCAGTGGCAGATACCTGAGCAATACCATGCCCCATAACCCCAGAACCTAAAACTGTGATGTTCTTAATATTCAACATTCCCTATTCTGAAATACCTTTTATAAGCTCATTCAAATTGTATATGATATGGGTCTATTTGGAAAAAAGAAAAAGAGTGAAGAAACCAAATGCAAAGAATGTGGTTTAGAATTACACCAACCAGAAAGACTTGAGCGACATATGAAAAAAGCACATGGTAATGTACCTGAGAAAAAGCCTGACACTAGTGGTGGTGTCCAAGAAGGCGGTATGTGGTAAATTTATTATTGTAAAATTTTAGACAAACGTTATTGGAATTATCTGACGGTCAGAAATATGCAATTGTCTTTTTAGGTGCACTTGCAGCTGCGGGAATTGTTCTAGGTACATTGGTTTTTCCATTCTGGAATTTTATACGCGAAGATATTATGGAAGAAGTTGAAATTTTTGAATCTGCAAACGGTAATTGCTATGTGGATACATTAGATGGAATTCCAAAAACTATAGAAAACTGTAATCTTCCTGTAGGGTCTTCTGTCACTGTTAAATATAGTGAAGGTTTACCATGGGCAACAATTGAACCATAGGATTAGATTTGGTGAATGACTTGGAGTGTATTTTTTGTAAAATCGCATCAAAAGAAATTCCAGCAAAAATACTTATTGAAACAGAATTATGTGTAGGATTTTTAGATGCATTTCCTCTTGCAAAAGGCCATGCATTAATTATTCCAAAAAATCATTATGAGAAAATTCAGGATCTTCCAGCAGATGTTAATAATGAAATTTTTTCTACAGTACACAAATTGATTTCCAGAATTGATTCTTTGACTGGTGCAACACTAGTTGCAATTCATAATGGTAAGGATAGTGGGCAAGAAATACCACATGTTCATGTCCATTTGATTCCAAGGAGTAAAGATGATTCTGCAGGTGCTGTACATTCCATGTTTTCCAAAACACCAGAATTGTCTGAATCTGAAATTGATGAGTTATGCACTAAACTTAGGATTAGTTAGTAAGGAAATATTCTCTGGTTATTCTCTAAATCATCAACAATAATTGCTTTTGTTGGGCATGTTTCAGCTGCATTAATAATTTTCAGATTTTTTGCACCTTTAGAGTTGTATACTCGGGATTTTGGATTCATTGTAGTTGTTTTGTCCACGGTAAATACATTTGGTGCAATTGTTTCACAACTGCAACATCCAATGCAAAGTGATGGGTCAACCTTAACTGATAAATCAACTTCTGGTTTCTGTTTAACATTACTTGTTTCTTGTTTGTGGACGTCATCTTTTCTAGATGATTCGTATTTATTCCAGAAATCTTGCTCATATTTCTTCCACCAGTCTTTATCTTCCTCAAATTCTTTAGTGAATCTACTCCAATCTTCTTCTGGGGTTTTATCTTTACGAAATCGTTCATTTTCTCTGTAAAAGTTTTTCTTTGGCTCAGAGGGGGTTTCATTTTTTTGGTGTTTGGTGGATGATTTTTTATTGTGTGTGCTTGAATTGTTATACTGAATTTTCAAAAAATAATATGCTTCAGTAATTAGTTTGAATTTTTTACCATCTGATTCTTTTTCATTTTTGTCCGGATGTAATTCTAATGCTAATTTTCTATAGGCATATCGAATTTCTTCATAAGTTGGGTCTTCTTTTAATAATAGAATCTGACGTGCTTGCTTTGTATTCAATTATCTTTGGTACTACCTAATATGATAAAAAGATAGTCAGATCAAGTTAGTATTTCGTCATCTTTTTTCCATGCAGGATCTACAATACACAGAACTTTTAGTTCTTCATTTTCAGTATTTTCTAAATATTGTAAAGAAAATGGCGGGACAAAAATTGATTGATATTTTTCAATATCTACTGGCTCATTATCTATGTACAAAATACCTTTTCCTTCCAATACAAAATAGACCTCCGATGTTTTCATTTTATGTGGATTTGATTTTTTACCTGGCTTGATGGTTGAATGCGCTAAACTATATCGAATTCCATTTAATGTATTATGAGGATGGAAGATCTGTCTAATTTCTGTACCCTCGTCACCAAGAATTGGCTCTGTATCCTGAATTCTTTTTGTAATCATTATTTTAGTCTCTTTGTTACACGTGATTTAAAGTCAGATTCATACCAAATGGTTTTTGGTTCAACATTATTCTTTGGAAATGAATTAATTGCAATATGTGAGAAATCAACTTTTTTATTAATAGAACCATGTGAATGAAGTTTTTGTGCAGGAATATGTACACAGTCACCTGTTTTCAAAGTAAGTGATTTGGTTTTTTTAATTTTGAAATTAGAATTATTTTTACCAAATTTTCTATATATTGATAAATTTCCGGTTCCCTTTGTAACAATTAACGTTTGTCCACCATCATGGAAATGCAATTTTGTTTTTGTTCCATTCTTGAATGTGACATGATAGATCTTTTCATTTTTTGGTTTTATTACTGCTGAAATATCTTTAGCCGCAACTTGACCAGTAAAATAATTAGGTTTTGCTTTTTTACTTGGTATACCAACTCGCGAAAAAATATTCTCTTTATTCATACTATACAAAAGTTAGGTATGAGTATATGTTTTATCGTTTAGATTAATTTAAAAATATGTGAATCAATAATACATATCTAAATTGATTGATGTAATTTCAAAATCTAAAATTATTGTTCTAAAGCCATCTTTAGACTATGATGAAATTGTGGATATGGTTGAATCTAGAAAAGTAAAAGTATTTCAAACTTTACTACAAAAACCTAAAAGAAGTGATATACACATTCATTCAACTAAATTGTTTTTTGAAGCGTTTTTACTTCTATCAGGCAAGTACACTGCAGATTTTATCCGTGAAGCAGACCATATTTTAACAGTAGACAAAAATGTTAAAGAATTGATCATTGATGGACAGACTTATCCTATCCTAGAAAAAAAAGGTGTTTTAAGTAAATTAGGACCTAATCGCAAGAATAAAGTCAGTTTAGAAGTACAGGAGAGGTTGATTATTGAAAATGAAGACGATATAGCATTTGATCATCATGGAAAAGAGGTTAATCTTCCGTATAAAACCACTGCCAAATTAATTGAGAAATACCCAAAAAGAATTTTGGATGATAATAAAGATAATGTAAAAAAGCCAGAAATAACAATTGATGGTGCAATAAAGAAATTAGTTTCAAAATTAAAAAAACCTGCAGAGTCTGGAATCAAGTCATTAAAGGAGAATGTTAAGATAAATGAAATTCTAGAAGTGTATGTACCAATTTATGAATCTAGGCTTATAGGACCAAAAAAGAAAATTAAATTATTAAGAATAGACGCAGTTAGGAAAAAGATTCTTTAATTATTTTACAATATCTTCAAATTCTGGAGTTCCAAGTAATCTATCAAAAGCTTTTTCCTCCACTGCCCATTTTTTTATTTCTTTAGAACGTTTTGTAGCTAGTCGTAAGAGTTCCAATGCTTCTCCTGTTTCATCTAAGGCAGCCTTACTTCTTGCTTTTGCATATATTACATTTGCATTATCTCTGAATTTTTCATATTTCTTTAGAATGTTATCAAATACTTTTACTGCCTGTTCATGTCTACCAAGCTCTGCAAGTTGTATTCCCGTCTGGAAATATGCATCGAGATGATTTCTGTTATTTCTATATACATTTTGAAAGCAGTTTAATGCTTCTTCATGTCTCTTCATTTTTCCAAGAACTATTCCCTTGTAAAATCTTGGATTATCCTTTTTTGGATCTAGTGTAATTGCGTCATCTAGACATTTCAATGCTTCATCCGGCCGTAATTTTTTATCTAGTAATACACCTTTGTTATAATGCGCAGCAGCATATTTTTTATCTGCATTTATTGCTTTATCATACCATTCTAATGCTTCATCAGTATCACCAAGTTCAGCCATTGCTATTGCTCTGTTATTGTACGACGGTGCATCTTTTGGATTAATCTCTATTACTTTATCGAAACTTGTAATCGCATCTTGATATTTTCGCATTTGATTTAAGGCGAGTCCGTAATTATACAGAGCTGTAGTATTTTTCGGATCAGATTTTAATGCTTTTTTAAACAAATTTGCAGCGGTTTTAGGTTGATTCTCCTGTAACATAGCCAGCCCTTGATACACATAATCCTCAGGTTTTTTTGAGTTTCCAAACAATCCCATGGTTATACTAAAATTTGTTCTCTATTGAAACTTTTCTCGAACAATTTCACCATTAGGTAGTATTTCACGAAATATTATTCCTTGAAATTTAGATATTTTCGTATCTTTATCTTTCCAGGAACCATTAGGCAGACCTGCTTTATGACATGTGTGATTTAAAAAATCTACAACGTCCCAGTTGTATTCAACAGGAACCTGTGGTAAAAGTAATCCGGATTGGGAATCTTTTTCAATCATTAGACCATCTCTACCAATTTTAACCTCTTGAATAATTTCTTCTGGTGAACTTGTAGAAATTTCTTCGGCGTCGCTAAGTACAGTTACTTCAAAAACTAAATTGTTTAATTCATTTTGTGTAATAGATGGAAATCTAGGATCCTCTGTTGACGCAGAAATGGCTGCATCAGTTAGTGCATCTGATAGTTTTTTTATCGCAAATGGAAACCCAATGCATCCTCGAAGTCCTGATTTATCGTTAATGGTAACAAATACACCTGCATTAAAACTAAATTTTTCTTTAAAATCATGATCAAAGATTTTAGTATTGTTTGTAAGATACTTTGTGACAACAGTTCTTGCCATCTTTACCAGGATCGTTCCATCATCATCTGAAATATTTTGAAAGTTCATTTAGTTAAATTACTAACATTAATGTTATATTCAAAAATTACTTTTGATTATCATGGGCAAAGAAGCCACACTGTATGAAAAACTATCAGATAACAAAGTCAAATGTACCGCATGTGCTAGATATTGTGAAATTGGTAAAGATCAGATTGGCCTTTGTGGAATTCGTGGAAATGAAAACGGCAAGTTACAATTATTTGTGTATGGAAAGGTTATTGCAGGTAATGTTGATCCAATTGAAAAAAAACCTGTTGTACATTATTACCCAGGAAGCCAAATCTATTCTATAGCAACTACTGGTTGTAATTGGCTTTGTAAATACTGTCAGAATTCTGATATTAGTCAAAGAAGAAAAGTTGAGGGAATTGATATGACGCCTGATGAAGTTGCTAATAGAGCATTCCAATATGGTGCACATGGTATTGCATATACGTATAATGAACCATCTATTTTTATCGAGTTTGCGCGTGACTGTGGAATTGCTGCACACAAAAAAGGATTATTCAACGTTTTTGTATCAAATGGTTATGACACACCAGAAACTGTTTCTATGATGAATGATTTTTTAGATTGTATTACTGTTGATTTTAAAGGAAGTGCAGAACCTGAATTTACAAAAAAATTTATTGCTGTTCCAGATCCACAACCAATATTTGATTCCTTAATTGAAATTCGTGACAAGACTAACATTCATGTAGAAATTACTGATCTAATTGTGCCTCAAGTTGGTGACAGTTTAGAATATGCTAAGAAACTATCAAAGTTTGTACTAGATGAATTTGGACCTGAAATGCCAGTTCATTTTTTGCGATTTCACCCAGATTATAAAATGATGGAGTATGAATCCACACCAATTAAAACTCTCGAGAATCATTATACTATAGCAAAAGATGTTGGTTTGAAGTATGTATATTTAGGAAACGTACCAGGACATCCTTGGGAGCATACGTATTGTTCTGAATGTAATGAGATTGTAGTAAAACGTTATGGGTTTGATATCAAAGGTTGGTTTCTTGATGAAAAAAATAATTGTAAATTTTGTGGTAATCCAATTCCTATTATTGGAAAATTGCAGAAAGAGTATAAACAGCAGCGTTTTCAATTCCTTCATTAAATTTCTAGTATTATTGTTAATTGGTATTAATTTGATTTATAACAACTACATTTCTTTGCTTTATGCCTGACACATCCTATTAATCTGTGATCTACACATCCACATATTGGGCATTTTTTCATATGTAATTACTGTATATCCACTCAAAATAACCTTGACTAATACATAATGTTCAACAAAATTAACTTGTAAATTACTAAACTAACTAAAGTAATTTTGCGCAAAATAATAATCAAGCTGAATGAAAGAGATTATTTGAATTTTCTTTTAGAGTCAAATGAGCATGGGCTAACTGCAGAGGAACAAATTCATGAAATAATTAATTATTATATATTAATTAGAAAACGACGAGCAAAAATCCAATTTAAAAAGAATAGTTTTTCATCGCTTAGCGATAATCCATAAATCACCTACATTGCTTCTTATGCCTTCGTAAGTCCTCTGGGTCAGGAAATTCCTTTCCACAAACTCTACATTTATCATTTTTCTTATCATGTGCAATTTTTTGATGCCTCTTTAATCTCTCAGAACTATGAAGTTCACTTCCACATTTTTTACATTTAGTGCCGCTTTCTACTGTATTTCTAGTGAATAATCCCAACCCTCAGTATAGGTAATACATATTAAAATTATTTTCTAATTTAAAACTCAAATCGAAGAAATTTTATTTGTATAAGTCAAATTCTGGGCTTCTTTTTTGTGCTTTAACTTCATCCATAACAGCTTTTACTACTTCAGTATGATTATATGTCAAGTGTCTAAGAAATCTAGATGATATTTCGGCTCTAGTTTCATCATCAGCAAATATCATTTCTTCGGAATTAAACTCAAGCATCATTTCTTTACACTCTTTACATGGATTAAAGTCCAAAAACAATTTCATATTAAAAATCAATTCGGTTTAGATATAAAGGATTTGTATTGATGGTAAGTGTGAAAATTAGTGAGATTTTTGAATCTATTCAAGGTGAAGGAACCAATGCTGGAAAGGACGCAATTTTTTTACGTACAGCTGAGTGCAATCTAAGATGTACATGGTGTGATACAAAATACACATGGGATTGGAAGAATTACAATTATGACAAAGAAGTAAAAGAAATTTCAATTAACGATATTAAACAAATATTGGAAAAATCAAGTATTAGACACTTAGTAATCACTGGTGGTGAACCATTAATGCAACAAGATGATTTAGTAGAATTAGTTACATTTCTGAAACCTGAATTTTATGTCGAAGTGGAAACCAATGGTACAATCTTACCTAATAATGAATTAACAACTTTAGTAGATCAGTGGAATGTATCACCTAAGACTAAGAATTCTGGGAATCCAGAAAAATTATGTGAAGACAATGATTGTTATGTATTTTTTTCTAGACAGAAAAATTGCTACTTTAAGTATGTTATAGAAGACGAAAATGATCTTACAGAAATTAAAAATCTAATTAACAAATACGATCTTGATAGAAATAAGGTATTTCTCATGCCTCAAGCAATCACAAAACCTGAAATTATTTCGCGTGAAAAAATTGTAACAAAAATGGCTAAAGATTCCAAACTGAGTTATTCTCCACGGATGCATGTATCTATGTGGGGAAATCAGCGTGGTAAATAAGATAAGTAATTATTCAAGATATATAAAAAATTGAAATATGTCTAAAATAAAATCTGGCGATTATGTTCTGTTTTTTTACAATGATTCAAAAAAATGGTTAATGAAAGTAAGTAAAAAAGAGCAATTTCATTCTCATATAGGAATCATCAAACATGCTGATGCAATTGGAAAAGAATTTGGTTCTAGGATAATTACAAATAAAGACAAGTATGTTTATGTTTTGAAACCAAGTATTCATGACTATGTAATGAAAATGCAACATGGAACACAAATTGTTTATCCAAAAGATTTTGGTTATATAGCTGCCAGAACAGGATTACATACTGGGCAGAAAATAGTAGAGATTGGTACTGGCAGTGGTTCACTTACTACATTTATGGCAAGCATTGTTGGCTCACGTGGGCATATCTACACATTTGATGTGGAATCTAAGGTTATGGAAGTAGCCCAAAAAAATCTTGAGAAAGCTGGAATGCTCAAATATGTTACTATGAAGAAACAAGATTTGAAAAAAGCAAAAAAAATGCCCATCAAAGATGCAGATATTGTAGTAATTGATCTTGGCGACCCTTGGGAAGTATTACCACAGGCAAGAAAGATGTTAAAGGGAAGTGGATTTGTGGTAGCAATTTGTCCTACAATGAATCAGTTAGAAAAACTTTCCATGGCATTCGTTGCAAATGAATTTTCAGATATTGATTGTACAGAACATATAATTCGAAATATAGAAGCTAGAGAGGGTAAAACTAGACATTCATTTCGTGGTATAGGCCATACAACATATCTAGCAATAGCCAGAAAAGTCTTTTTTGGTAAGAAATCAACTAGAAAGAAAGTGAGCCGTAATGAAGAGTAAAGCACTTACAAAAATCATAGTGAAAAAATTTATTCCTACGCGTAGCAGATCATCAAAAAAAGGAGATAATGGAAAAGCTCTGATTGTTGGTGGAAGCTACATGTATCACGGTGCACCTGTTTTATCCTCATTGGCAGCATTACGTACTGGTACAGATTTGGTTTATACCGCTGTTCCTAAAAATAACGTTCAATCAACAAGATCAATTTCTCCAGATTTGATTGTAATTCCATTAGCAGATTCCAAATTAACTAGAGGAAGTGTCAATAAGTTACTAGGACAAATTCCTAAAGATTTGGATTCTGCAACAATTGGAATGGGATTAGCAATTCAAGATGTTGAGGCATTAAAAATTCTTGTAAAGTCATTACTTGATAGGGATGTCAGACTGTCATTAGACGCTAGTGCACTGGTAAAATCAATTTTACCAATAATTAAAGGGAAGAATGTTGTAGTTACTCCTCATTCTGGTGAATTTTACAGATTATTTGGAGAGGAAATTCCACATGAAAAAAAATTAAAAGTGAATTTTATAGAAAAAATTGCCAAAAAATACTCTGTAACAATATTACTAAAGGGGCAAACTGATATAATTTCTGATGGTATCAGAACATTTCTAAATTCAAAAACTGATTCATGTGCAATGACTGTTGGTGGAACAGGTGATGTTTTATCTGGAATTATATCTGGATTACTTTCTAGAAATAGAAATCCATTAGAATCTTCTGCAGCAGCTGCTTATCTTAATGGATTAGCTGGAAAATTTGTACAACGTAAAATTGGAATTCATATGGTTGCAACTGATCTAATTGATGCATTGCCATATATATCAAAACCATTCGATAAGATAAAATGAAAACTAAAAATAAAATATTGAGTCGTGTAGACAAAAATATGCCATCACTTCTTAGTGATTTAAAAAAGCTTATTCAGCAACCAAGTATCTCTGCAACAAATGATGGAATAGAAGAATGTGCAATACTTGTTGCAAAAATGTTGAAAAAATCTGGCATAAGTTCAGAAATATTACGTTTGGGAAAAAATATTCCACCTATAGTTTATGGAGAAGTAAAATCCAAGAAAAACCCAAACAAGACACTATTATTTTACAATCATTATGACGTACAGCCAGTAGAACCACTAGAATTATGGAAGAATGATCCATTCAGTGGAAAGATAATCGGCAATAAAATTTTTGGACGTGGTGCGTCTGATGATAAAGGTGAATTAATAACTAGAATCAAGGCAGTTGAGTATCATCTTAAAACTTATGGCGATGTTCCATGTAATATAAAATTTGTAATTGAGGGTGAAGAAGAGAATGGAAGTCAACATATTGATCAATATCTAAAAAAATTTAGGAAGAAGTTTTCATGTGATGCAGTAATTTGGGAATTTGGGTATATAGACACAAAAAATCGTCCAATTATTGGGCTTGGAATGAAGGGTCTTCTTTATGTGGAATTGAAAGTCAAAGAATCAATCCGTGATGTTCATTCCAGTTTTGCAGTAATAATTAAGAATCCAGCATGGAGACTAGTTGACGCACTTAAGACACTTCGGAGAAACGATGGAAGAATACTGATAGATGGTTGGTATGATGATATTTTACCACTCACAAGAAATGATTTACAGATAATAAAAGAGGAGCCATTTGATTCTAATGATTTCAAAAAAGAATATGGTGTAAAAGATTTTGTTGCAGATAAAAATAATCTTGAGGCAAAAAAAGCACTAGTGGCTGGACCAACATGTAATATTGCTGGTATTGATTCTGGCTATACTGGTGATGGAGCTAAAACTGTTTTACCATCTATGGCTAGAGCCAAAATTGATTTTAGATTAGTACCAAACATGGATCCAAAAAAGCAAGTAAGATTATTAAAAAAGCATTTAAAAAATAATGGTTTTTCCGATATTGAGATCACTGTTTTAAACGCTGAGTCTGCTGCAAGAATTAGTCCAAATGAATCTCTTGTTGAAGTTACATGTAACAGTGCAAAAGAAATATTCGGTGACTATGTTTTGAATTTATCTAACGCAGGAACTGGACCCATGCACTCTTTTGTACATGCATTAAACGCACCATGTATTTCGATAGGGTCATCTTACATTTTTTGTGGTATGCATTCACCTAATGAATTTGCAAAAATCGATCTGTTAAATAAAACAACAAAATGTATTTGCATTCTTTTAGAAAATTTTTCACGATCAAAAAATTAAATTTAGCTGTAGAAAATTACACAAAATGTGTAAAAACTAGTAACTTGTATAGTATAACACACAATAAATTTTCGAGAATGTATGGCTATGTCAAAAGCAAAGAGAAGCGCAGCAGCTAAAAAAGCAGCACGCACTCGAAAAAGAAGAGCCGCAGCAGCAACAGCAAAACGTGCAGCAGCAGCAAAGAAAGCAGCACGTAAGAGAAAGAGAGCTGCAGGCGGTAAGAAACGAAAAGCCCCAGCCAAGAAAGGTGGAGCCAAGAAACGCAGAGCCCCAGCCAAGAAAGGTGGAGCTAAACGTAAAGCACCAGCCAAGAAAAAAGGTGGAGCTAAACGTAAAGCACCAGCCAAGAAAAAAGGTGGAGCTAAACGTAAAGCACCAGCCAAGAAACGCGGCGGCGGCGGTAAGAAACGCGGCGGCGGCAAGAAAGGCGGAGCAAAGAAGCGTAGAGCCCCAGCTAAGAAAGGCGGAGCTAAAAAACGTCGTCGTTAAACTGATCGTAATTAGTCAGAAACGTTGACCGCGTGCATCACGCTAAAGCGTTACTCGGCAAATTGACGATCTTCTATTTTTTAAATATTACTTAAGCAAGGCTATACAGAAATTTTGTAATGACTTTTATTGTCATTAAAATTAGAAAATTTATGTCTGCAATGTACATGCCTGGAGCAACAGCAGTTGGAATAACATTTGATGAAGGTGTGGTTTTTGCAAGTGAACGTCGTATAGCTTATGGAAATTTTCTAGTAAGTAAAACTACAAAGAAAACATTTGCAATAACTCCTAAAGTTGGTGCAACATGTGCAGGTCTTGTTGCTGATATGCAATTACTTTCATTACAAATATCTGCACTTGCAAAGATTAGAAAAATGGAATTAAAACGTGATGTTCCACCAAATACTGTTGCAAAGATGATGTCAAACATGATGTATGAAAGGAGATTCTTTCCATTATTGACCCAGGTCATAGTTGGTGGTGTAGTTGAAAAACCAGTAATTTATACACTTGACCCATTAGGATCTGTCTTACCGGATGAGTATGCAGCAGTAGGAACTGGTGCTGAAATGGCATTAGGTGTTTTAGACCCTCAATTCAAAGAAAACATGAATGAGAAAGATGCTGTTGAATTGGCAACCAAAGCTGTTCGCTCTGCAACGATGAGAGATTCTTTTAGTGGTGACGGAATTGATGTCTTGGTTGTAAACAAAGACGGAATGCAAGAATTTACTGAAAAAGTCAACTAGATTAAATTGTTTTATTAATTTCCCAATATTTATCCGAGATGTAGTGTAAATTTTTAACTACTTCGCCCTTTGACATTTCTTTCATTTCTGAACTATGAACTAATGATTTACCAACAGCGAGAAATTTCTGTTGTGATTCTTCAACAATACAGACAATTTCATCCTTTGAAAACTCTGTATGACTTTTAATACCTGGTCTCATGACATTTGCACCATTACACATGAATTTTACCGCACCCATGTCAACCATGACATTTGGAAAACTCTCTAGTAATTTACTTTCAGTTAAAAATGGAATAAATTCATTTTCTAATCTCAGAACTTTGAAATTGTCCCCTACTAATATTTGTGAAGTGTCATCTACATAATGTACCTTAATATTTTTAATTTTTGGAATTTCCCGATTCCACTTTTTTGACACCTGATTGAGAACATCAGATGTTTCAGTCTTTGACATGAGATTAGTTTTCAAGTTTTTGAATCTCTTTTCTAATATCTAGTAAATCTCTCAAAATAGAACTTGCAGTTTCCATACCACCTGCGCCCCTGCCTATAATTGTCTGTGTTCCTGAATGCTCAGAGGTAAATGAAATTGCATTTAATGTTCCATCAACACAAAGTGGGTCATCATTTTTTATCTGAATAGGTCTAACTGCTAGTTTATCATTACATGATGCTATGAGTTTAACCGAACATGCTTTTTCAGATGCTGCATCTATATCATCAGATGTTAATTTCCTAATTCCAATCTTTTCTATATCTTTCATTGTTACCTTTAATCCCATTATCCAATTTGCTAAAATGACTAATTTTGCAGCAGCATCCAAGCCATCTAAATCGAGTGATTCATCCGCTTCAACATATCCCTTATTTTTTGCGTCTGACAGTGCATCATCAAATGACAAACCATTTGCCATCTTTGTTAAGATATAATTTGTGGTACCATTCAAAATTCCTTGAAATGAAATAATTTTTTCTCCGCGTAAACTGTTTTTTGCGTAGTCAAGGATTGGTGTTCCACCACCAACGGTACCACTAAATCTCAATAAAACTCGATTATATTTTGCTAATTCCATAAGAGATGGAAATGCTAATGCAAGTGGTCCTTTATTCACAGAGACTACATGTAATCCCTTTTTCATAGCAGCTATAATGTGACTCATTCCAGGTTCAGCGTCTTTATAATTACTAGCAGTTGTTTCAATTAATACATCTGCATCAAGACTGTCTATCATATCTAATCCTGAGAGATTTTCTTGTAACTTATCATATGCTTTAACACTACCAGATTCTTTTTTTGTGCTAACTAATTTTTTCAGGTCTAATCCAGAATTATCATATGCACTACCTTGACTATCAAACACTCCAACTATTCTAGGTTTCATACCATATTTTGAATACAGATCAGATGTTCTTGATTCAAGTAGTGATGATAGACTTTGTGCAACAACTCCAAAACCACACAATATGATTCGCATAACTTCGCCACTATCGCTGTATTATTTAGTTTAACTTTTTTTCAAATCTAATGAAGCAGAATTTATGCAGTATCTCAGATTTGTTGGTTGTGGTCCATCATCAAAAACATGACCCAGATGTGAACCACATTGTTTACAGTTAACTTCAATTCTTTCCATACCATAGCTAACATCTTTCACATATTCTATATTTTCATCATTTAGTGATTTAAAAAAACTCGGCCAGCCACTACCAGAATCAAATTTTGAATCAGATGAGAAAAGTTGTACACCACAGCACAAACAATTGTATGTTCCTTTTTCTTTACAATCATTATAGATCCCAGTAAACGGTCTTTCAGTATCTTTTTTTCTACATATTCTAAATTGTTCTGGTGATAATTGTTCTTTCCAATCTTCATCTGTTTTAAAAATTTTGTATGTCAATTGTTGTTCCTCTTTTCTTCAGTGCGTTTTTCTGATTCAAATCTTTCTAACTCATATTCATTTAAATCAACATATTTCATTATCTTAGATAAAATAGGGTGTTTCTTTTTGATTGAGTTAAACATTTTTTGTGCAACTCTTCGATAATCTATATGTCCTTGAGGTACTGTTCTAAGTTCAATTAGATGAGTTGCTTCACGTAAATTCATATTCATGAAATATGGATAATTATATGCAAAATTAACAACATACTGGCCTTGGACTGGATTTTTTTTCTTAATTAAATTAAAAACATCTTTTGTAAAGTTCATACAGTTATTGAATTCTTTTTTAATTCCTAATTCTATTACTTCATTAGGAATATCAAATCCATTATCAGTTGTTAACAGCTGTCTCTCTAAAGTTAATGCTCTATGTCTATGAAAATCTCTAAACATTCCATAATTTGTAACTAGATCAAATGTATAATTAACCATTTCAAATGCACGTGGAGGTCTATGTCTTCTATTTTTTCGGATTGCAGCTAAGTCATTAATAATTTTTATTTTTTCTTTTGTACTAATTTTTTTAACATTTTTTTGTATTTCTGAAAAAGTTATACTAGGAGATTGCTCGTAGATTAGTGCTGTAATTACACTGTTTATAGAATCTGATTCTGTTCCACATTCAACTAATTTTACCTTACTTCCACGCCTAGGAGTACCAATTACATGTTTTTTGCATAAATTCTGTGAGATTTTCCTTGTGTTTGTAATGTATAATTGAAGAGCTTTACCATATTTGTCATTAGCTCTTCTGACAAAAGATTTGACTGTTTTATCTAACTCACGCTTGATTTGAGATGCTAATATCTTCTCTTCTTCTAATTCTGAACTAAAAAGTATACTAAGAAGATATTCAAATGCACGTCCATTTCCAGTTATCCCAACATTTGTTAAAGTTGATGCAGGAAGTAAACTTCTTAGTGCATCAAGTGCCTTAGCTTTGGTTGCAGCATTGTATATTCTACCTGCTGATTTAATTTTATCTTGATCTTTAAGTTGAGAGAATTTTTTTTCTTTTCCTGATTTATCTCTAAATGTATAATTTTCAATTGAATCTTTTTCACGAATTAACTTTAGCATTGGCTGAATATTTTTTGTATATATTTCAAAATCTAAATTACACGCTTCTAAATATTTATCTGCATAACGTGTTTTCATTATTGTAGGTTCTCGATAAAATTTGTATCTACCATTAATTTTTTTATCCCATGATACATATCTTGAAGATTTTTCTAAATATGAGAAACCAATTCTACGATCTTCAATTTTTTTAACTGCAATATTAGAAAGCCCTTCTATGGCAATTTGCGCACTACCTAATTCTGCAACTGAGTCATCTCCATATTCCAAGAGAACACGCGTATAGAATTCTTCACCTCTATTTTTATTTTTTAGAAATTCATCTAGGAATATTCTTCTCATGTCTTTGTCTGTTCTACTATATCGTGACATCAATGCACCACGATCAACTTGCTTTGGTGTAGTTATTGCAAAAACAGAATTTTCAGTATTAGAAAAATGTTTTATTAGAATATTTTTTTCATTGTTGGAAAACTTTGGCAATACAAACCAAGGCTTCTAATTAGTATTAATCTTATCCTCTTTTGATTTGAATTAGATCGGGTGACTTTTTTGGAACTTCAGTACTTGTTTGCTGTCCTTTAGATTGCCAACGTTTCAAAACCTCTTTGAATGCATTGTCCATTTCTGGGTCTTCGGTATACATCAAAGTAGTTATCCACCGACCTTTTGGCCCATCTTTATTTCCAACTGGTCCACCAAGAGATTTCATCCAAAATTTACTTGGTAGCATTTTTAATGCTTCATTCTCTGGGTCATTTTTTAATTTAATCCAATACTGTGAAATAAATTCAAGTATCTCACTTACTTCGTCTTTTTCAATCATTATCTTCAAATAATTTTTTATTAATTTTAAATTTCCGATTGTGTGCCTATAGTGTTCATTTGGTTAATTTCTTTCTACTAAAAATTCTAAGCTTGTTAACACTTTGTCGATTATATGAAACAAGAAACTATTCGTCATGAGTAATAACGAGGCTGTGATCATTGGAAAACCTGTCAAGGATATGTATGGTGCTCCAATGGGTAAAATTTTAGGCACTACCACTGATATTGATGGTTCAACTCAGACTGTTGGTATCAACTGTGGTTCAGGTTGTTTAAAACAAGTACCATACTCTCAGCTCGTACTACAACCAAATCCAAACAACCCTGAAGTAGTAATTTTCATACCAAAATGGCGATTGGACTCACAACGTCTACTCCGAGAAAAGGAGCTTACTGTCCGACGTCTTACTGCGTTAATGGAAATTGTCTCTGACAACGATAAAATGAAATCTGATGCAGAATTAATCCACGGTCAATACAAGAGCAAATTAAACTCGCTCAAGGAAACTGAATCTGACATTATTTCTGAATTAGAAGAAAGAGTCGTTGAAATCGATACAGAAATTAAATCTGTAAAAGTCATGCTGTTTGATGCAAAAGTTCAAAGTAAGAGTGACGAGATTTCTCAGGAGACATTCGATTTAGTTAAAAAAGAAACTGACGAAATACTTCAACATATGAAACACGAGAAAGTTGAGATTGCTAAAGTCAAATCTAGGCTATCCAATCTCTCACTTGAGGATGTAATTCCTACAGAACCTGAATCTCACCCTATACAGGATTCTGCTGTTTCATATCTATCAGGAAACAATCAACAAGTATCAGCACAAACACATTTACCCGAACCACCAAGTGAAACAAAACCAGAGAATAATATTCCAAGACCTCCAATGGTAATTCCACCTGAGACTGAAAAAAATGAATCGAAGCCATCATCTGAACCAGAGCCAGAATGGTTAAAGCGTATGCGCTCTGAGTAATTTTATAATATTTTTAACATTTACTAATTACTTTTTTTTAAACCAAGTATGACGTCTGAAAAATTTGAAATAAATTTAGGAAAATCATATCCAGACATACGAAAATTATCACAAGACGATTTTATCAGATTTTGGGAAAACCAGGCAAAATCATTAAAGTGGTTTAAACCATGGGATACCACACTGAATTGGAATCCGCCATTTGCCAAATGGTTTGAGGGTGGATTACTTAATGCGTCATATAATGCGCTTGATATTCATCAAACAGAAAAATCCGATAAAATTGCTATATTTTGGGAGGGTGAGGATGCTAGTCAGAGATCTATTTCCTATGCTGAGTTATTCATACAGGTAAAAAAATTTGCTAATGTCCTAAAATCACTTGGAATTAAAAAAGGCGATAGGGTGACAATTTACCTACCAATGGTTCCTGAATTGGTAATATCCATGTTAGGGTGTGCAAGAATTGGGGCTATTCATACAGTAGTATTTTCAGGTTTTAGTTCAACTTCGTTAAGAGATCGTGTTGAAGATTCAGAATCAAAAATTGTTATTACTGCGGATGGTGGTTTTCGTAAAGGTAAGATTATCAAATTAAAAGATATAGTAGATGAGGCTGTTTCAGAAGTAAAATCTATTGAACATGTAATAGTTTTCGAAAGAGTCAAAGGGAAAATTACATTAAATGAAAAAGATCACCTATGGTCGGAATTAATGAAACATGCATCTGATCAATGTGAAGCAGAAGAATTAGAAAGCACTCATCCACTTTACATACTTTATACTTCTGGCACAACTGGAAAACCAAAAGGTGTTTTACATGGTACAGGTGGATATCTTACACATTTACATTCAACGTACAAATGGGCGTTTGACATTCAAGATAGTGATATCTATTTTTGTACTGCAGACATTGGTTGGGTCACTGGTCATAGTTATGTAGTTTATGGTCCATTGTTACATGGTGCTACACAAATAATGTATGAAGGTGCACCAGATTATCCTGATATATCTAGGATGTGGAATATAATTCAGAAATATAAGGCAACAATATTCTATACAACACCTACTGCATTACGAATGTTTATGAAGTTTGGTGATGAAAAACCAAACTCATTTGATTTATCAACTTTAAGATTACTTGGAACTGTAGGTGAGCCAATTAATCCTGAGGTCTGGAAATGGTATTTTAATGTGATTGGGAAGAAACGTTGTCCTATAATTGATACTTGGTGGCAGACAGAAACTGGTGGTATGATGATTTCATCTTTGCCTGGAATAGAATCAAATTTCTTAAAACCGGGTTCTGCAACACAACCAGTTCCAGGCGTAAGCATAAGCGTTGTAGATGAAGATGGAAAAGAAGTACCTGCAAATACAAAGGGATCATTGATAATAGAAAATCCATGGCCAGGAATGTTAATGACACTTTGGAATGATGATGAAAAATACAAAGATGTGTATTGGTCAAAGTTTGAAAATAAGTATTATCCAGGTGATTATGCCATATGTGACTCTGACGGTTATTTTTGGCTATTAGGAAGATCTGATGATGTATTAAAAGTAGCAGGACATAGAATTGGAACAGCTGAGCTTGAGAGCAGTTTAGTTTCTCATGATTACGTAGCAGAATCTGCAGTATGTAGTATTCCTGATGAAATTAAGGGTGAGTCAATTATTGCATTTGTTGTTTTAAATGACGGCATAGAAATTACACAAGAAAAAATAGTCAATGAATTAAGAAATACTGTAAGAAATAGTGTTGGTGCAATTGCCATCCCCCAGGAATTCTATATTGTCTCTAAACTTCCAAAAACACGTAGTGGAAAAATCATGCGTAGATTACTCAAGGCAATTGCAAACAAGGAAAAAGTTGGTGATGTTAGTACATTGGAAGATGGTGCTGCAGTTACTGAAGTTCAATCTGCTTTTGATGAGATACAAAAATCAGTTAACATATCAGATCGCTGAACTTTTTTAGTATAATGCCGTAATATAGCCGATGAATGATATAGTTTGTAATCTATGTTCCAGGAAACTTTCATCTCACACATATCAAGAATCACTAGAGTGTGCCATGAAATTAATTAAAGATGGCAAAAAGAAGATTGGAATGAGTCAACATAAGTTAAGACAATCTATGCCATAATCATCATACTCTTATTTATGAAATGTCTAAATAATTTATGCCCTATGGTTATGATAAAACCAGACTAGAAAGACGATGTACAAATTGTCAAAAATTACTTTATGTTTTTGAAGTAGGCAAACTTTGTATCGAGTGTGCTAGAATGGAATCAAAAAAATAGATTAAAACCATTTTTCTAAAGTTTGACTCTTTTTTTCTAAACTCTTCTTTAGTCTGTTTAATGATGAGTCGATCCTGTCACGTGAAAAACTTCTCTCATTTGACAAGTATTCTGCAATACCATCATAGTCGATCTTACCAAATTCAATTTTATCCACTTTAGCAATTTCAGGTTCTAAAAAGATCTTGCGTATTGCATCAAAATCAATTATCTTTAATTGCTCTTGAATTTGTGTAATGTCTTCTAATCTTCCATGCTCTTTTATCATTTTGATTGCTGTTTTTGGTCCAATCCTTTCAAATCCATCTGGATTAAAGTCAGTTCCAATTAAAATCCCTACATCGATAAGCTGTTCTTGTGTAATACCAAGATTATCTAGGTTTTTTTGGAAGTTAATTATTTCTGGCTCAATTTCGATATACGTATTTCTATTAGGTAGTTTTCTTCTTCCACTATTTGTAAAATTTCTAACCAGGTTTTTAGCTCCAAATAATATTGAATCAAAGTCTTGACTTGCTGCAACATCAGCCATTCCAGTTTTTGTTAGTAATGCAGCTGTTGCTTCACCTTCAGATGGTGCTTGAATGTGTGGAATTCCAAATAAATCTAAAAGATATTTCGAGTCATCAACCATTCCATCTCTCATAGAAGTTGTTTGCTGTGCATATTTTCTGGCATCTTCCATATTTCCTTCAGATAATGCCCTCTCGTATTTTACGGTTGCATCTTTTTTGGTTCTTTTTCTATGTTCAATTTCTGCTGATTTTAGTGATGGTGGCTTTCCATCAAAAACATATACTGGTTTTACTCCTAATGATAGAAAATTGATATTCCTATAAAGTAATCCTGTGATGTGGCTAGTAACTCTACCTTGTGAATCTGTCAATTGCATTCCATCTGGACCACGAATTATTGCTAGAAATTGATAAATTGCATTGTATGCGTCAATTGCCACAATCTTATTTGTAAATGATTCAAGTTTTGTTTTCTCACGAATTAATAGTGGTTTTAGATCTAATCCCATATTATGATATAATATTCCCAGTTTTTGTGTTTACTGTTTTAATCGATTCACTATTTTAGGGCATATTGCTCAGTATTGTGTCGGGATAGCCAAGCTTGGTCCAAGGCGGACGCCTCGAAATCTCATTACAGGATAGCGTCTGTGCATTGCACACGGGGGTTCAAATCCCTCTCCCGGCGTTTACCTTTGAGTTTGTTTCTTTATTATGAAAAATCTGTGTTATACACAGGTCTTGTACCATTTGGAACTTCTGCAGCAGCTGATTCCAATACTGGCTCTCCTCTTGCTTGATAAACTCTGACTTTGTGAAATACATTGTGGGATGAAAATACAGCAAGCCCTGCAAATGCAACTCCTATGAAATTTCGCAATGTTACGTCAATACTTGGCTGTGCTGCCACCAACGATATATCAAACACCACGTAAAAATTATCAAACAACCAAAATGCCATTGTTATCCACGCCAAAACACCTCCAATTAGATAACCTAATCTTGCTTTTTGCTTTACAAATGAGATTGCAAAAAGAATTGCCGCATACCAAATGAGTGAACCGAATACCCAAGAAATTTCCCATACATCTGTTCTATCATCCATCCAATAATATGTAGAGCCAATTATGGCCATTGCACACAGTGAAACTAAGAGTATTTTTTGGTTAACTTTGTATGATGTTTTTTCTTCAGGTGACTTTGTGATAGGTTTGAATGCCTTAGATTCAGTTATTGCATTATTTATCGCTTCATTCATATGTTCAAGTTTCAGTGGAACTAATTTTTCAATTGCTTTGTCTTTTACAATTGAATCATGCACTAAACTGTCAACAAGTGGTCGTGCTAGAGATGCTTTTACTGGAGTTACTAAATCTACCCAATATGATGATAACCTTGGGGTCAAAAATGGTATTTGAATTATGTTAAGATTTCTATTAAGGATTGATGAATATAATCTCATTAATTGCTCATATGTCATTATATCTGGACCACCTATTTCTAAGATCTTTCCAGCGGCTTCATTATTTTTCATTACTCCAATTAGATAATCTACAACATTATCTACTCCAATTGGCTGTGTTTGTGACTTGACCCATTTTGGACATACCATTAGTGGTAATCGTTCTACAAGATATCTGAGCATTGCAAATGATCCTCCTTCTGCACCAACAATAACTGATGCACGTAGTTCTGTTACAGGAATATTTCCCGATGCCAGAATTTTACCAACAGTTTGTCTGCTTTTCATATGTTCTGATAAATCTGTATCTTCGTCAACTAATCCTCCAAGATAGATTATTCTTTTTACCCCGGCATCTGTTGCAGCTTTCAAGAAATTCTCTGCTTGTTGTTTTTCCCTACTTGCAAATTTTCCCCATTCCTTTTTTGAACCCTCCATTGAATGTAGTAAATAAAAAGCAGTTTCAATTCCGTTAGTTGCATTGGATAATGATTCGGCATCAAGTGCATCTGCTTTGACATACTGGATATTTTCTGTATCTGGATATTTTGATCTTGACATTGCCTTAACTTTATAGCCTGAATCTGATAGTTTTGTTAGTAATTTTTTGCCGATAAAGCCAGTTGCACCAGTAACCAAAATTGAATAAGGCTTTATTTGTTGAGTGGAATACTGTTTAGTTTTTTGAGACAATTACATATCGTTTCATTTCAGAATTAATATACCATATTGGAATTTTGAATTAATAGTGGTAATTAATTATAATTAAAGAAATTATCTAATAAATCTATATTAGGCACTAGATAAACCTTATTAGGCATTAAAATACATCTATACTTAATTTGGTTTACATTAGAAAAAAAAATGTAAAGAACGTTGATTATTTGTATTTAGTAAAAAGTACATGGGATAAACTCCACAAGACCTCTAGGCAAGAAACTATCAAGTATCTAGGTGTAATCCATAATGTAACACAGGATGATATACCTGCGGAGTACAGACATGATCCTAAAATCCAGGCATTTCTATTACAAAATACACCAAAGGATAGAGAAAAAAGAGAAAAGATAATAGAAAAATTACAGTTACAGACATTTACATTTCTCACGGAAGGTGATCTTCAAGGTGCAAAAAAAGTATATGCTGGATTCTTGAATAGTAATTCGTTAGATCAGTTTTTTGAAAAAATTCTAAATCCTGTCATGGAAAAAATAGGCGAGATGTGGTCTAATGGAATTCTTTCAGTTGCAACTGAACATGTTGCAAGCAATGTTGCACACAGTCTAGTAAAAGTTATCCTTGAAGAGCGCAAACATAAAGGCACAAATGGAAAAATCATTATCACGACTCCTGTTGGAGAAGAACACAGTTTAGGTTGCAGTGTTGTAGAAAGTTATTTGGCAAACAGAGGGTTTACAACATTTAATCTATCACCGTCAACACCGGCAGAATCTGTCTTAAATTTTATGAAAAGTGTATCTGCTGACGGAGTTATAATTTCAATCACACTCCCTGATAGTATACCTGCAGGGCAAAGATTGACTAAAAAAATTCGGGAATTTAATAAAAAAATTCCAGTTTTTGTTGGTGGTCAAGCTTTTACTGATGGTTCCAAAGCAAAATTTGATGCAACTATTATTGATAGTAACCAATCACTTGTACAATTACCAAAAATTCTAAAAAAATCTAAAAAATAGATTAGTAGCCGCCTTTTCCACCCTCAGCATACTCTGATTTGTTAAAATCAAATGTTGTGACAAGGGTTTCGGCAATCAAGTCAACTGCATGTTGCATAACATCTGGATTTGTAGTAAAAAATCCTTTAAACTTTCGATTACCAACTTCGTCTGCAATTAGTCCTACTGGACCATCGCTTCCGCGTGTTACAACTGCCCAAACAGTGGATATTGGTGTGCCTATGCAACTAATCACTTTACAACTTGGTGGAACAGTCTGAGCAAGATTTGGATTGTTGAAATTACCAATTACCCATACACGTGGTATTGATTTCATCAATTTCATGTATCTATCTTCAACAAACTTGTATCTACTTTCGTCTTCAAATGATGCTAGTAATGGATATTTGTGTTTTGCTGCATAATTTTCAACCATGATACTCAGTGCAAAAAGATCTGCCCTATCAGCTCTAAAGTTTAGGTATCCACTATCTTGGAAATCTTGAAAATTCCATTTGGTAAAAATTTCATCTCCTTGTTCCGGAACACCTCGTTTTTCAGGGAATTTTTCCCAAACAGTTTCTACAATGCTGTCATTCAGTAATGTCATAATTCTAGTTAAAACTCAGAATATTTAATGGAAACTAAAATTGAAATAATTTTAATTAGGAAATTTCTTTGTCAAGTTTTCGAAGTTCACTAAGATCTACTATTTCTACGCTACGAGAAAATGTAACCAATGTAGATAACTTTGGTCTTGCATTTTTACCAAGACGTAGAATTAGTTTTCCTTTATGTTTAACCTCCAAGGTAACTCCTTCTTTGCTTAGCATTTTTGCTAAATCTTTAGCTTCTGTTAATTGTTTTAACAGACTCATATTACCTGGTATTTTTGTAGGTAAATCTATTATATCAAGCGTCCTTGTACTGCCTTTAGAATTAAACTCTATTGCAGTTTTCTCCTTATTAGTAATAGTGAGCTGTCCACTTTTAAGATATATTAAAAAATTGGCAGGAAGCTTAGATTTCATTTTCGCTATTCCTGTTTATTTGGTTGTTATAGTTAGGCCGCCTGTTAGTATTACAGTTCCGGTTGGAACTTTTTTACCATTTCGTTCTACTGTACCAGTCATTTCTAGTTTATCGAACTTGTAGGTAATTGCTGCATGTTTTGCAGTTAGTTTATCGAAAACTTCTGCCAACAAACTTGCCCATTCTTGTTCTTCTGTCATGTCTATTTTAAATTAGTTAGAATATAAAACCCAATTGTTATTTTTTCATTTAGTGCTAAGTTATGCATTAGATCGTAAATTTTTACCACTATGCTAATCATAGTGCATAAACGATATATATCCAGTTAGCACTTGTTGATTAATGAGTGCAATACAACTACCAACCAAGAAAGGTCTCGTAAAAGCAGGAATAGGAGCTGGCCTCGTTGCAGGTTTTGCTTTGTTTTCTTCGTTTTTTGCAATAGATCAAATGCTAGATATTCCTACAGGAACATTCTACAAAACCATTGGAGTAACAATGGGTGTTGATGAATTCTCTGGGATCGCACTAGGATTTATGGCCCATATGGGCGTCGCAGCATTGATTGGTGCTATGTACTTATTGGCTTCAAACATATGGAGATTTTTTAGATTGGTGACCGTACCCAAGGCAATTATGACCGGTGTGTTAACTGGACTTATTGTTTTCACATTAGCATTTTTACCAATTCACATGTTTGTTATGACTCCAATAATGGAAGTAGAACTAATTATCACCGACATATCTGACTTTGACTTGGATGAACAAGAGGCTTTGGCCACGTTGTTGTTTAACAGTGACAGAATCTACTACCATTCATTAATACTTCATGTGATTTTTGGAGCAATAATGGGACTTATGGGTGGATTCATCCTACACGAAGACTATTCAAAGGTGGAGAGAATTGGTGGATTCTGGTAATTCTTTAGAACCAGGTGCAGACATAGAGAAACTCTATGATGACTTTTTGAACAGAATATCTACAGCATATCCTAAAGTAAACAACAATTTACTGGTGAAGATAATGGCTTTGGAGAGAAAGTTTTCAGATAGTCTTCCACATGTGCATCTAGAAGTAGCCTTCAAAGAAGGAATAGACATCGAACGTCCAAAATATGACATAAGTGAAAAACACCATGTTCAAGTTGCAGTACATAGATGGGAAAAAACAAAACTTGTTGTAACTGGATTAATGAATGTAAGTACAGTTGCAGAAATATCAAGTCATGAATCTGTTATATCTATAATTGGTTCTGCTAGTGCTGCATACTATTAGCCCATTTTTTATTTTTTCATTAAATTTCCACCAATCTAAATTAGTTAGCACTATTTTATTAAATTAACACTAGAGATATATATGATGAATGAATAGATAGTGTATGGGAGCATCATGCAAAGGAATTTGTATTCACTTGAAGCATCAATCGATACCAAATGCAAAAAAATATCAATTTGGTTTGAAACGCTGTAGTTGGTGCGAAGTATTTATGTCAACAGAAGAAATTAGATGCCCATGTTGCAAGATGATCTTGAGAACAAAGTCAAGAAATAAGAAAAAAGCGAAAGTTAGCAATAATTCAAATAACGATCTAGGAAAAAACTTTTCTTTAGCATAAGTAACTTGGGATGATAGGTTAATAATTTAATGACTAAACATCCAGTTGTAATTATTGGTGCGGGAATAGGTGGGTTGTCAACCGGCCTACTTCTGGTAAATAAAAATATTAATGTAAAAATCTTTGAAAAATCTAGACAAGTAGGAGGAAGAACCTCATCAATATTATATAAAAATCATATTTTAGATAATGGATTTCATATAATGCCATTCTATAAAAAATCTGCAATATATCAAGTCATGAAAGATGTCAATATAGAATCAAGGTTAAAGTTGGCAATAGTTGGAGATATTGCATTTTATGACGGGAGTGGATTTCATAAATATCCAAAAGGGATTTTAGATGTTCTCCAGATGTCATTGATTCCATTTCGTAGTAGATTATCATTACTTAGAATCTTACTACCAATGGCATTCACAAGTATGAAAAAAACTGAAGAACTTGATAAAACACCATTAACACAAGTCACAAAAAGATTGGATTACCATTCAAAGCGTTTTTTTGATGCAGTCTGTATGTTGGCGTTTGCTGATACGACAGATCATATATCACTTGGTGAATTTGCACGAACGATAATTAGAGCAAATCCATTCAAAGGTGGAACAAGTGAATTTGCTTATCCTGACATGGGTGGATATGATAGAATTTCTCAAGTTATGGCAGATTACATAACAGAAAAAAAGTCAGATGTAATTTTAGGCAAGTCTGTGAAAAAAATCTCAATTTCAGATGGAAAAGTTACAGGTGTTATATTGACTGATGGTACAAATGTGGAAACTAACTGTGTTGTAATCTCATTTCCAGCATATCATGCAATAAATCAGTTATTTGATGAAGGAGTATTTGATAAAGAATTCATAACACAGACAAATCGTCTCAATAAAACTACATCTGTTGTCGAGGTTCATTTTGCATTATCAAAACAAATTGATTCTAGACAGGTTGTTTTTCCAGTAGGTAAAGATTATGTGTCAAAAGGAATATTCTTTATCTCAAATATTACACCATCTGTTTCACCTCCTGGTGAACATTTGATAATTGTTGGAACTCCAGTAAAGCCAGAAGAAACAGATAACCCAAGTCGCATAAAAGAAATTGTGGAACAGATGAAAAAGGAGCTTTCTGAAATATATCCTGATTTTAACATGGCATTACTTTGGGAAAGAGGTATGGCATGGAAACTTGTTGAGGCTGTAGTGAAGGAGCCAGGTTTAGTATGGAAAAATAAAATGCCGCATTCCGTAAAAAATGTAGACGGATTATTCTTTGTGGGTGATTCAACTATCAGTTATGGTATCGGAACTGATTCTGCAGCACATAGTTCAATTCTTGCTCATCCAAAATTAATGAATTTTTTAGATAGATAATCTAATTAGTTTTATTGCTCTTAGCATAACTTACGAACTCATTCATAACCTGTTCCATATGCATTTGAATTTTTTTCTTTGCAAAAAATCCAATAATCTTTAATTTCCCATGCAGAATAAAATTTACATTTATTACAATTTTTGTATTAGAGCCATTTTTTTCATATATTTCATCAAAACAACTATCTTTTGCTGGCCCATCTAGCATTGTAATTATGTGTTGATCTGGTTTGATGATTATATGTTCTGTTAAAATTGTATCTGTCCTATTCAAAAAATTTACTGTTTCTTTTATTATTGTTTTATTATCATTACTTTCAACTATCTCCAGATTTTTAAAATATTTTGGCAGAACTTTTGTAAAATTTTTGTAATCAGTACTTATTTCAAAGATCAAGTCTCTATCCACATCAATGATTTTTGTAAATTGAAATTTTACCATTTTAATGTGTATTATTGTTATATCAATTAAAATCATTAATGTTCAGAAAAGGTTAGCACTAGTAGTATAACTAGGCACGTGCTTTATATATTAAATTACAGGCAGAAAATTATTGAAAAAGATTATCAGTGTTTTGGCAAGTATTATTCTCATAACCTCATTTGTAGGTTTAGCAGATGCTGCAAATGTTCCAGATTGGGTAAAAAATAATGCAGGTTGGTGGGCAGATGGTCAAATTGATGATCAAGCATTTGTATCAGGCATGCAATTTTTAATTGAGGAAGGCATAATCACAGTTCCATCAACCACACGTAGTGCATCTACTTCTGATAGTATACCAGATTGGGTAAAAAATAATGCAGGTTGGTGGGCAGACGATGCAATTTCAGAAAACGATTTTCTTAATGGAATTCAATATTTAATAAAAATGGGAATCATGCAAGTAAGTGCAAGTTCGGTAGGTAACGACATGAGCCAACCATCACAATACCAACCACAAGAAGATCAAACACCAAAATCTACTAGTCAGAGTGGAGATAAAACATTAGACGAGATGCTTTTGGTTTGCCAAAATGAGGAGAATGCAAGGTTAATCAGAGATTGTGAGAAGGTAATCAAAGATGATTATAATCTAAAGATGTACAAAGACAACAGTGAATCATACCAGGTAGGACCTATCACGTATTATTACGCAGCTAACTGGCAAGAGGAAAAACGGGGTACTGTTAAGCAATATAACAACATTGCATACACTGCAACTGGTCAAGCTTTGTTAAACTTAAAAGTCCTAGCTGAAAACACAGGCTCCTCCAGTAATGTAACTATGACGTGCACAAGTCCTTCAATTTGTAACTATAATGTTTGGGATGGTGGTCATAAATGGGTTAATTCGGGCTCAGACTTTACATCTGGGAATGTCGTGCTGAAACCAGGACAGAACAGATTCTTTGAGATTCTATGGGGACCAGCAATTGGATATGGAAGTTATGAAGACTTTTTGTATGACTCGGGAAAAGATTACTATTTGAGAATTGGTGAACCATTTGGAAAATTGGACTTGCCATTAAATCTTGTAGTTGCTCCATAGTATTTGCATTATAACTGATTTTATATGAATGACATAGTTTGGGGCACTGTTACAAAAGTCATTGATAATAATAAATTTGAAATGAATGTAACTCATAGAAAAGACGAAAACAAAAACGATTATGCCGATAATGAGATAATTATTTTTACAGAAATTGACATTATGAGTATACCTGCAGAACCTAGTATACGAACAATTCAACAAATTGAGGATGCAATAAAAGGGAAGTTCATCAAATGTGAAATTGAAACACGTTCTAATGATGGGTTAACTTGTAAGGTTTTTCATTCTGGTGCAGGTGGATACTAATTGCAAAGACATTGGAAATCAGTTTACATTAAGAAACACCAAAAATGTCCAGATTTAGATAATCTTGTGACTGGTGTAATACCTGCAATAATTCTCGAAAATGCATTATCAGAAATAACTTGTAAGGAAGTTTCTAAAAAAATTACAGAGTTTCATAACATGACTAATTTCTCTCCAAATTCGAGATATGTCGGTGAGTCATTAAATTCATACATTAACTTCAAAACGCAATATTTTGAAAAAACAAAGCAAATGGATAATCAGCTAAGACAGGTCTTTTCTGATATTGAAGATCCACGATACATAATGCGAGATTTACTCTCAGCAATATTCACTAAAAAAATTATACCAGCTAAAGAAAATGGCAAAATATACTCAAATGGTATTTTTAGGATTCATAATTGTGATGAATCATTTCCTATTCACAGAGATAATGCTAGTTTTGAGGCAAATAATTATACGGTTTCAAAACTACGAAATCAATTATCTGCTGTTTTACATTTACAGACTGCTCAGTCAGGCGGTGAACTAATTTTATATCAAAAATCATGGAAAAAGAGTGATGAACAATTTCGGTTTCCTGAATTTGGCTATTCAGATGATGTTGTAAATGATAGTAAATTCATAAAAATTAAACCAAATGTTGGAGATATAGTTATCATAAATCCAATTCATTATCATACCATATCAAAAATTAATGGTGTGTTAGATAGGATCAGCGTTGGTTTTTTTTTCGGTCAATCAGATAAATCTACATTATTGTGTTGGTCTTGATTAATTAACAAAAATTTCTACTGTGTCATATTTTTTTTTACTTGTTTTTACATCATCTATGATAGAGGATGAGTAAATTTCAATATTTTTTGGTGATTCGTGAACCTCTAACCTAAATTCGGTGTATGCACCTGTAATCCCAGACAATCTAACTAAATGAGGGTCATTCATGATTCCCAGTATTTTGAATGGAATTTTTATATTATCATTATCTTCTGTTGGTTTGACAACCAGTTTGTAGGTATTATCATGAAATATTGCCTTGCCATATAGATTATTTTCTCGCTGACTATTAATTTTAATTTTGAATTTTAATGGTGGTTTTGGCTCCTGCATGAAATTGTTCATTTTCTTGAATATATAACACAAAAAATTACTACATCTTAGTTAGCACTAGATACTTAGACTCGTGTCCATTAAATTCTCGAAACTTGTAATCATCATATGAATAGAACAAAAAATCTATTTTTAATTGCTGCCATAGGAATAGTGATGCTAACACCATCAACAGCATATGCGCATAAACTAATTCCTACAGATGGTTCAAATATTTCAATTGACAGCTCATTAGAAATTCCTGATCCTAGTATCTCTTGGGCAATGTATGAAGAAATTAATGGTGATATTCGGTATTACTCTTTTTATGGAAAACAGGGGGATCCACTTTATGCAAGTATTGTAATTCCCAAACTTGAAAATCTTATAGAATTTACACCATCTATTGCATTTATCGGCGTTGAATCTCACTTGGATTTAATTGAAGAATTCAAAATCCTAAAACCAAGAACAAGTTTTGATTTTTCTTTACCACAAGGTTATGATGCATATGTTTTTGACTATGATGGAATTATTCCTTCTAAGGAATTTTATGAGCCATTTGGACAAGTGACATATTGGGAGCGCCAAGAAATTAATTTTGATTTTCCTGTTGATGGAACCTATTATTTAGCCGTTTTTGATGAAAATTCTACTCCTGGAAAATATGCATTGGCTGTAGGAACAATTGAAGATTTTTCGGCGTATGATTTTTTTACAATTTTACCTTATGCATGGTTTGAGACGAAATTATTTCTTAATGATTATTTATCAGCAATTAGTGCAATTCTGATTTTAATAGGATTACTAGGTGTTATTGGATTCCTCATATATAGAAAATTCAAAAAATAGTGAGTAACTTAACTCTTTTATTTGAGATTTCTTAAATAATTTTATGAAGGTTTGTGCAGGTAGAGGAACATCATATCTTAATGGTAATTCATATGATGACTGTAAAAAAATAGCAGAGTCAATTAATGATAAATTAAAACCTAAGATTAAACAAAAAGGAAAATTCATGTGGTCTGAATTATTAATTGAAGTAAATCATGATGAATTAGTTTACAAATTGGTTCTCAAATATTTACGTCGTGATGGATTTGATATAGGTAATTATGAAAATCCACAGATAGTACCAAAAACTAACTAATTTTGATCTTGTACTTTTAATATTTTTCGAGATATTATGAAAGGTGTTAAAATCAATATTGGTATTGTGATTGCAATAAACAGTGTTTGAAGTTCTGTTACAGCTACTGTGAATGCAACTACACTAGTTGCACCTACAAATAATGAAAGAAATGAACCTACACATGTAGGACATGCAATAAATAATCCAGTAGTTGCACCTATACTTCCAAGGCCACCTGTTTTTTTTGTTATAGATATAGCGTTTACTGCTAGTGCAGTATTTGTTGCTACAAGATATGACACTGTAACTTGTAGAACTAGATTTATTGGGATAATTTGTATTCCAACATGTTCTGTTAGATACGCAACAAATTTGGGCATGTAACCTATTGGTCCACAACATGGTGTAATATGCGCTGATGGAACTTCAGCACCATAATGATATGAAAAAATTACTTCTGGCTGATAAACTAGAATTCCTGAAGTCATTGAAAAGAAGAATCCATATATTACAAATGTAATGATAAATGTTCTGGCAGCACTTTTACTAATAGTTGAATTACAAATCATAGATATTGCAGTTTGATTTCCTGTTGCAGCAACTCTTTTTTGATATTTTCTTAATCCAATTCCAATCACACCAAAAGATATTGCAAGTAGAAGGTAAAACATAGCACTTAATCTTTCAATTGAACTTATTGCGTCAGGTGTAATCCCTGGATTTTCAAATCTGGAATATATCAAAAATAAAATTGCAATTGAGAAAATACCTAATAGAATCAACCGTTTATCATTTTGACTACCTGATGTAGCCTGTAATTTCATATTGGATCAATTTGGTTGTTCAATATATTTTTAAGAAATTGATTATGTAATGGATTAAGTTGAAAATTAATCAAGATCAAGATTTGGATTATGAGGTAGTGAAGATTGCAAATCTTGGATTTGTTGATCCATATGGAAATGAAGGTCTGATTGTTTTCAAATCTGATGAGAACAAAGAATTTCATATGCGTGCATTTTCTGGGGAAGTCTCACGTCATATTGCAAGTTTTATGGATGGTGATCATGATACAGTTCCTACTATTTACAAAATGTTAGAAGATATCTGTGAACAAAATGAACAGGTTCTTGTAAAAGTAAAAATTTATGATAGTGGAGATGCATTACGTGCAAATTTGTATCTTACTGGAAAAAAAGATATGGTATTAAGAAATTATAGAGCTTCGGATGCAGTGGCATTATCAGTATACTATAACATTCCTATCTTGGTGAGAAAAACACTATTACAGGATCCTATAGAAAGTTTTTCTAAGTAATAATTTCACTTAATCTGTCATCTTCAATTGCTTTGTTGATTTCCATAGCAATTCGTCTTCCAATTCCAAATGTTTTACCATACTGATATTTTGTGTATGGGCTTGTTGTAGCTACAATAGGATTTCCTGGAACTCGTAATGATACATCATAAACAATTAGTTCAAGATCCTTAGTAATTACACTCTGAAGTGAAAATGGCCCAATTATTCCAGGTGAATACTCCTTCTTTACTGCCTTGACAAATTTGTCGCCCATTTTAATTACTTTATCTAATAGAGATTCACGAATACTGGCCGGTGTATGTCCAACTTCAATATTCTGTAGTTCAACATTCATCTCAAGTTGTTGTTTTGCAGGAAGTGCATTGTAATCATGGATATTAGTTTGAAGGCGACGTTCAATTCCAATAAAATCTACATTTTCAGAGATTGGAGTATAGAAATAATTAAAATTCAGATATGTCCCAATGGCTAATTCTTCAATACTGGACTCATTCAAATCTTTTCTTGATATGACCCCATTCTTTATTTTTTCTTCAGATTTTTTCTTATAGTCAGAATATGATGAAACTGTAAAAAATGCACGTTCTAGCTTCCTATTTTTTTCTTGAACTTTGACAATTGCTGGTTTGTTAATGCTTTTTGGATCTTTGAATATTTTTGGATATTTTATTCCAGCTTTCTTAAGCAAGTAGTATTGATTTTTTTTATTATATCGTTCCTCTGCTTGAAATAGTGCCCTATTACCAAAAATCGGAATTTTTAGTTTATTTTCTAATATATCATATCCTAGATATGCAGTTAATGAACGATGTGGCACAATTATTGTACCTGTATCTCTAAGTTTTTTTTGGTTTGGTGCAGACGCAATATCTTTGAATTTTTTTAAAATCATTATTTCATCAGCAATTCTTCCAAAGCGTTGATAAGGAACCTCTCTACCTTTTTGGCAGAATACAACAGTATTGAGATTTTCATCTTTTGCACCATCCATTACTTCTAGTGCTGAATGACTACCTAGTACCCCTATACGAAGATCTGAATAATTATTTACAATTTTTTGCATATCAGATCTTTTAATCATATTCTGTTAAAACTAACACCATATTTTAAATGATTGAGATTCATTTACACATAGAGTATAATTTTTACGTTAAGTGTATAGTAAATAATATATGAATACAGAAATGGTTTTAGTTGGTATTATTTTATTTTCAGGAATGACTGCCGGTGCAGTAAAAATTTGGCTAGATAAAAGAAAAGAAAAGCAAAACAATGAGAAATTAGATGATTTTCAGGCGTAGTATAATATCTTCTTTAATATATTGTAAAATCTGATTCAAATGTTACATGAGATTGATAATTGCTATTACTGGAAGTACAGGTGTGATTTATGGAATTCGAATGTTAGAGGTGCTGAAAGATGCAGGAATTGAAACTCATCTAATTATGTCAGAATGGGCTGAAAAATGTATTTCAATGGAGACAAAGCATAGCGTTGATCATGTAAAATCACTTGCTACAAGTATATCAGATGAAAAAAACATGGCTGCAAGTATATCAAGTGGTACCCATAAAACTGATGGAATGATTGTAATTCCATGTAGTATGAAGTCCTTATCTAGTATAGCTAATGGATATGATGAAACTTTAGTTGCAAGAGCAGCAGGTGTAACATTGAAAGAATCAAGAAAATTAATTTTGGTTGCTAGAGAAACTCCATTGACTGCCATTAATCTTGAGAATATGCTCA
>Ga0209992_10000316_pt1 | contig 66093 bp, 51 predicted proteins | sample 2SBtaG_2_FD_182564 | JGI IMG/M metagenome (GOLD analysis project Ga0209992, IMG submission 182564) | Deep subsurface microbial communities from Kolumbo volcano to uncover new lineages of life (NeLLi) - 2SBTROV12_ACTIVE470 metaG (SPAdes)... | ecosystem: Environmental > Aquatic > Marine >... | reverse complement strand
GATCGTGGGGGCAAACTCCACGTCCACCACCAGCTCGGTGTGTTCACCTTCGCGTAGGGTGACGAGTTGGCTGTGACCGACCATCTCCTTGTCGACCACGAACAGGCGGTAGTCCCCGGCCTGCTCGTTGAACGACCCGGACTCGCCCACAGGGATTCCCTGCCCATCGACATGATCGCCAGAGAGGGTGCGCAGAACAAAGACCACGCGGTCCCTCGAGGACACGCCAGCGATGACGTTCGGCGTCACGGTGAGCGTGCCCCCCACCGGCATGACCAGCGCGCCCAGGTCGTGACCGACGGAGATGTCTGGGTAGTCGAAGAACAGCCTGAGGTCAGGACGGCCCTCGACCTCGATGAGCGCGCCATGGCTTCCGGCACCGAGGCGATCTACCACGAACTCCCGGCCGCCTGCAGAGAACTGCTTCCTCCGAATGACCACCCTCGTGCTTGAGTGGAAGAGCGCGCTCGCCAGCTCCCCGTCGACGACGCGTTGGATGGAGATCTTGCCCTTCAGAGGGAGGCCATCCGGATCCACGACGGTGCCGGTCACGCGGCCTGAGACGAGGCCCCGGGGCAGCTCTATCTCGAGGGCCACTTCTGGCACGTCTGCGGTCAGTTCGAGGGTAGGCCAGGACGCCTGCGCTCGCTCATCTTCGAAGACCGAGACCGTGACCTGTTCGCCCACGATGCCACCGAAGTGAAACGCGCCGGAGGCGTCAGTCCGCACCTGGCCCTTCCAGTCGTCGTTGGTGGCCTTGAGCACAGCGCCTGCGAAGGGGACGCCTCGAGTGTCAACCACCGTGCCTGCCAGCTCGACGCCACGCTCGAGCACCGGGTTCCAGTGGGTGGTCTCCCCGCTGTGCAGGCGTAGGTCTTCCTCGAGGGGAGCGTAGCCCGGGTGTGTCAGGGTGACCGGCACATCCATGTCGCCAGAGCCTGAGAGCTGGCGGAGGGCGAAACGCCCGTCGGCGTCAGTGGCGACTTCGTAGGGTGCGTTGAGGTGCATGCTGCCGATCACGGCCTGGGCCACGGGCTCGCCTTGCGCGTTTGTGACCCGGCCGGCAAATCGAGCCTCGGGAGACATCGTGAGTTTCAGCAGTGGGGGCTCGCCAGCCAGCGGAAAGAGAGAATCAGGCCAGGCCAGGGTCATGGGCGTGCCGTCAGCCGCTAGGTAGATGTGCCCCAGGGCAGTCCTCTGCCCGGCTTGGCGAGCTTCAACATCGAGGAACGAGTTGGACAGCCCCTCCAACCGCGCTCGCCCGTGATCGTCAGTGATCACCGGGCGTCGCAGCCGTTCCGTGATGACGATCTCATCAGCGGACTCATGGTCGTCGTTGATGTAGCTGCGATCAGCGGCCTCGACGCGCACGCCCGGCAGGGGCGCGTCGTTCTCGTCGGTGACAAGCACGTCGAGGCCGAAGCCGCCGGGCTCCAGCACGATCTGAGCCTCCGCGCCCGGAACCTCACGCAAGAACTCGACGGGCGTCTTGAACGAAGCGATGTAGCCCTCAGCGTCCGCAGCCAGCCAGTGGGCCTCGCTGACCTGCGCCACCTGGAAGCCGCCGGTGGCGCCGGTCATGGCCACCACGCCACCCAGCTCGATGGCGCTCGGCGACTGCGAGCACCAGACCCGCGCGCCAGCAATGGGCCCACCCTCCGCTGAGACCACACGGCCCCGCACAAGGCCATCCGAGCTGGTCAACACAAGCTCCCGCGTCACGACTGTGTTGGCAGGAATGTCGATGGATGCCTGCAGGTCGAGCCGACCCAACACTGTGATCATCCCCGGGGCCAGTCCACCCAGCTCAGCCCAGCCGTCGCCGTCGGTGAAGAGTGGAGACAGCTCATCCAACCTGCGTTGGTCGCCTGCAGGGAAAATCCACAGCGGCACCCCTGCCACGGGAGCGCCGAGAGTGTCGACGACGTGCAGCCGCAACAGCGAACCCATGCGTTGAGGCTGCGCCGCGCCTCCAGCGAGCCGACCAGGCGCGGGAGTGGTCGGAGCGCTCATGGTGCCTTCGCTCACGACCATGGTTCTGGCAGGGTCCGCAGCGGACGAGGGCCCGTTCGCGGTCGGCCCGGAATCGGAGGAGTCAGCACGAGAGAGGCCAAGCACATACGCCACGCCAGCCAGCACCAGCACCAGCGCCGGGAGTCCCCAGGTCAGTGTCTTCACTCGACTGTCATCGCTCCCCAGCTGCTCTCGTGATCGGACCTCTGTTTCACGTGGCCAAGAATGACCACAAGGCCGACAAGGTGAGGCTGGTGTCGGGCGAGAAAAGCATGCCTCCACACTAGCAGGGGGCGCTGGTTTTGCAGAGGCCCACCACGACTTGCCCTGTCGTTCTTCTGGCCCCAACCCCTGACTTGGCCCGCCAACCGACGTATTATACTGATCGAGCGCGAGCGCGCCTGCGACGAGCAGATCCTGCTCGCTAGCGTCTCTCCAGAGGACTATGCCGTGACCCTGCTGACCAGTCTTGACCAGGGCCATCGCCGAGGAGCGCTCAGCTCACGCAAGCTCTTCGCAACGATCGGGCTCGGGCTAGTGAGCTTGGCCCCGATCGCCATGGTGCAGCTGACAACTGGCGAGTTGAGGGCTGCCACATCGGCCGAAGACCCAGCCGTGCTCCGTGTCGCCCAGGACGGCAGCGCGGACTTCACGGCGATCCAAGAGGCTCTCGACGCCGCACCTCTCGGCGCCACGGTGCAGGTGGCGGCAGGCTCATACGTGGAAGACCTCACCATCACCCATGACGTTCAACTGCAGGGTGCGGGCTGGGAGGACACACGCCTCATGGGCACAGGCAACCGCCGCCCGGCGCTGCTCATCACTGAAGGCCATGACATCCTGATTCGCGGCCTGCGGTTCAGCTCCCCCGGCGAACATGTCGACGGGGCGGTCATGAAGGGCGCAGTGGTCGAGATCGCAGACGCCGTGGTTGAGATCGACCAGTGCGCCATCGCGGGCGGGCCAGCCAGCGGGGTCCAGATCATGGGTCAGAGCGAGGTGACACTGAGTCAGTCCCTCGTGGCAGCGGTCTGGGCTGAAGGCGTCGTGATCTCGGACCCAGCCAGCGCGACCCTCACCCAATGCGAGATCCGCAACGCGTTTCACTACGGCGTCGCCATCCGCTCGCAAGGCGACGTCACGATCGAGCGCTGCCGCATCTCGGGCTCGGCATGGCATGGCATCCGCTACGACCACTGCTCCCCGACGCTTCGTGGCAACCTGCTGTTCGACAACACGCGCCTCGGCATCTACGCCAACGGCGAGACCTCCGCCCAGGTCACAGCCAACCATTTTCACGGCAACGGAACCGGCATCACCTGCTGGAATGGCGCCTCGGACTCGATCCATGGCAACACCTTCAGCAACAACCTGCGCTCCGGTGTGACGATCAATGACAGCGCGAACCCGCAAGTGACAGACAACATCTTCTTCAACAACCCCGTGGGTGTCTCCACTGGCAACTTGACCACCGAGTCTCCCTTCGGCCACGCGCTCGATGAGGTCGTGTTCGCGAACAACGCCTTCTGGAAGAACGGGGAAGATGTACGCCTCCCACTCGGTGATGCTCTCTTCAGCACCCATGGCAACTCCAGGGCTGACCCGCTGTTCAACGACGTCGCGCAGCTGGACTTCGGGCTCTCGGCGACTTCGCCTGCTCGGCAAGCCGACATGGGAGCCGCCGATCCCCTTGGCTTCCTCTCGCCCTGGGCTGTGCAAGCCGAAGAGGTACGGTTCATCAGCGACCGGGAGAAGAGAGCTGCCCTGGCCGCCGCCCCATCTCCGGGAACGTCACAGGCCCAGATCCAGTCGTGGGTAAACGAGGTGATGCAGATCGACGACGAAGCCCTGCGCGAAGCGGGGGTGGCGAAGATCCGCGAGGCCATGGGCAGCGCTGACGAGGCGACAAGGGTCGCTGCGCTGAGCGCCTTCCTCAGCACCTCGACAGCGAACTACGACAAGGCGTCCTTCCGTGAGGTCATTCTCCCCCTCACTACGTCAGCTCACGGGACGGTTCAGACGAAGGCCTTCTACGCGCTCTGGGCTGCGGGCTCCCAGCCGGGGGATCTCGATCTTCTCATCGCGGCAGCGCACAAGAACGCGCCCGGCTTGAGCGACTCGATCTCGCACCTCCTCTTCATGTACTGCGAGGGCAAGATCGCAGGCCCAGCCGCCGATGTCTTGCTGGACATCTTCCAGACGCAGGATGCCCGGGAACTGCGTGAACTCTGCCGCGGGCTGTGGGGCGCACGGATCACCCCAGAGCTTGAAGCACGCCTCATCGCGCTCGCCCAGACCGATGACCCCAACCTCTATCATGACGTCATCTACTTCGCGATCAGCACCTCCCCCGAGAAACCAGCGGCCTTCGTCGACGCACTCATCAAGGCCGCGGTGCACCCAGATCACAACAACTCAGGAAGAGCACTTTGGGGACTGAGCTACGGCGTCGACGAAGCGCAACATGGCGTGGTCGCCGAGTTCGCTCTGAAGCTGTTCAAGAGCCGCAACAACCCGTCCTTCCGCAGCAAGGCGATGACTCTGATCACGGCCTACGCCGGGCCCGACCAGCTTCAGCAGATTGAGGAGCTGGCCGCCAACACCATGCTCTCTGAGGACCGACGCCACGAGCTGCGCGCGATCTCCGAGCGGTTGACAGGTGAAGAGGCCCGCTAAGAGTTCTGCGGCTTGGCCTACCACCCCGGCGGCCTCAGCTATCCCCCGCCGCACTGCAGCACAGCCCCCTCAGCTGTCCCCAGCCGCTCCCGCTGAGCGAAACGTCAGCCGCTCGATGGCCTTAGGTGAGCAGCTGTAGAGCGCCCCGTCCGGCCCCCAGGCCAGGTCGTTGATGCCCGTGCCCACATCGAGGGACAAGATCAGCGCGCGCTCGATGGTGCGGCGGTCAGAAGAGAGTTCCAGCTGCAACAAGCGTGCGTACGACCACTCCACCACCAACAGCGCACCGGCCATGCCGAACCTGCCGTCCACATCGACCACGATGCCCGTGGGCGCCGGGCCGGTCTCGATCAAGGGGCCGCGGTAGTCCTCCCGCTCGGCAAAAGGCTGCTCCTCCTCCAGATCGGCCGGGCCGCTCACTGCGGGCCAGCCGTAGTTCAGGCCCGCCTCGACGAGGTTGATCTCGTCGTCCGCGGCCGGGCCGTTCTCGGTGGCGAAGAGGCCGCCGGAGAGCGGGTCGAAGGTGCCCGCCGCTCGCCTGCAGCCACGCGCACGCGAACGATGCGAGCGATGTCGTCCCGCTCCACGGGCGCCTCCAGGTTGCTGGAGAGCGACAGGTAGACGAAGCCGTTGTGAGCGAAGTCAGGGTCGACGGCGATGCCGATCAAACCTCGGTCCGAAGGCTCCGCGCCTGAGAGATCGAGGAAGGGCTCGTCCGCCTCCACACCGTCCGGCCCGATCACCCGCACCTGCTGCGACGCCTTGTCGGTGAAGAGCAACGTGCTGTCGGGGAGAAACGCCATGGCCACGGGATGGCCGGGGTTCTCCAGCACGATCTCCCGCAGCACTTCGCCCGGGGCCAGGGGGAACGCCGTGGCTTCGAGACGTGGGTTGGGCTCGTCCTGGGCCGAGGCGGCGGCGATCAGCAGTGCGACGAGCAAACGAGCGAACAGCGGATGCGACAGGAGACGAGCGAATCGCAGCATAGACATGAGCCCAAGCATAGCTGCCGGGCATGATCGCCCGGCAGCCGAACCCAGTCTCCGTCCCAACAATCCAGACGCTCCTGGAGAGAGCGGCAGCCCCGCCCTGACCTACGGGATCGTGATCGAGATCATCTGCCCGCCCGCCACCGGTAAGCCCACGACGCTCGTGTCGAGCACGTCGAGTTCCAATCCCATCAAAGCGGGCACGGTTAGTAAGACCAGACCTTGGCCGTCAGTTGTTCCCGCTGCAACGATTGCACCAGAGGGACTGGTCACGACCACGGTGTAGGTCGACGCGGGTCCAGCGACAGCCACGTAGAGCGGAGCCGTGAGTTGATCAACGGGCGCAGCGGGGGTGCGGTTGGGTCGGCTAGCCTTCGGGGGGATTCCTGATGCACCCCCGCCGCCTCCAGCGGCGGTTGCCCCGGGAATGACCGTGCCAGCGACCGGTGAACCGACAAGCGCAAGAACCGCGACTGCGAGAGCAAGGCTGCGTGACGTATTGAGCGCCTTGACTGACCAGTGTCCGAGAACAGTCATGATCCTCCGCCTCCAGCTGCTGGTAGCCCGAACATCGTCACGATCTCGGTCGGGTCACGATTCACGTGATTCGCAAACCAAGCTGCTTCAGAACTGAGAAGATGCGCCCACCATTCAGAGTCGACAACCTGCTCGTCACTCTGCCTGAACTGCTTACAACACGTCTCAAGGCCCAAACCGTCGTTCATCCAAGCCCGAGCCGTTGCCATGTTGAACAAGGCGAGGAGACGCCCTGGAGAGTGGTGGAGAACTGACTTCCCGACCTCAAGAACCTCGTCGTACTCGCCAAGGCTCAGCTGGACTGTCTGGAGCGTCTCCTGAGAATGGGCCATCCAATGCCGAGAGATCGACGATGTCCGCATGCTCGCGAGGATCCGAACAGCCTCTGCCAAGTCCCCTTCTGCCCGAGACAGGAGGGCGTTCAGCAACAAATAGCGTGAACTCTCGCCCTCAAGACCACTGACAACTCTCAAACACGTGCGAGCTGACGCGATCGCTGACCCTGCTGTGGGAGCGGCAATGGGTAGATCAGCCCGGCTAGCTTCAACCTCAACCCGAACCTCCATTTGCCGCAAGTCGCGACCGAGATCGACCACGTCACGCGGATCTTCGTACCACCGAAGACTTGCAGAGGACTTTGTCTCTGCGGCCGACAGGCACGTCCGTGCCATCTGGTACGCCAACTCGGCGAGCTTGTCCCGGCCTGCGGCCTTGCTGCGGTCGAGGATCTCTTGGACCATGGCTTCGGAGGGGCTCATGACGATGGTCCTTTCAGCACGTCGTCGATGACTCTGGCGAGGCGCTCACGGGCTGATTGCAGCAGCTCTTCCACGTCGGCGAAGGGGACTCCAAGTCTGATGGCGATGTCTGATGTGTTCAGGCCCTCGGTGTCCTTGGCTCGAAGAACCCGCCGAAAGGGCAGGTCGAGACGATGGAAGCCGATGCGCGCGGCCTGGGCCACCATGGCCTCAGTGTCTTGTTCCCTGGCTTGCCCATCTTGCCACAGCATGGGTTCCTCAGGGTCTGGGACTTCGCCCAGAGCCAGATCGCGAATCATCGTCTCGGCGTCCACTCTCAGCTTCTCGGCCGAATCAGCGAGGTAGTGAAGCGGAACGTTTTCCGGAGAGCTGAGATCGAGGAAGAGCCGTGAAAAGAGGTTCTTCACCAAGTCGAAAGCGTCAGCGCCCAAACCCAGTTCTACCGCGATGTCGCTGGCGATTGCGGCCAGGCGTTCAGTCGTCAGTTCGACCAACAACTGAAACGCGTTGGCGTCGTCAACGGCGCGAAAGCGCCTTAGCAGCGCCGCAGCCGCTTGGTCGACGTGGAGATCGTTGGCGAGATCGAGAGCGTTCAGGTCAGGAAGGACATCAGAGCCGGTCACGGCTCGGATGCGCTCTAGCCTCTCGTCTGTCACCGATCGCCTCCTCTCGCTGCCTGCTGGTCCTGCGCGCCGCGTTGCACTTCCGGCGCCTTCGATCAAGCCAATGACATACTTCCCGCTGAAAAGCGGTCCCGAAGGGAATGAAAGTTAGAGGTGGTCTGTGAGGTTGTCAAGGACACAGGAGCGCTCGACATGCCACCAGCACCTTGGCGGGCTGTGCTTCAGGCGCCGCTCGCCGAGTTCGGCACACTGATGCACACGCATGTCAGCCCACAAGCGCCCGCACCAGCAACGCCAGCCCCACGCCTGCGATCGTCACCACGAACGGCAGCTCGCGCATGTCGGCGAAGCGGGCGGCAGACCAGCGCGTGGTGTCGTCGCCCCAGGCAGTGAAGCGGGGGAAGATCAGCGGCACCGCAGCGGCCCAGTCGTCGTAGGCCTGCCCGTGAATCGTCGCCAGGCGCTGGCCCTCGACGCGCTTCTTTCGGGGCAGGTAGTAGACGAAGAACAACAGCCAACCCGTGGCCAGGGCGAACAGGTGCAAGGGGAGTTGCTGGCCATCCCGATCAACCATCAGTCTCGCCGCGAGGCACAGACCGGTGAGCAGACACAGCCGCCCGAAGTACAACGGGTTCTGCACGTAGCGGTACGGGCCGCTCACGATGAGCTGCACGTTCTTCACCAGGTGCCCCGCAGACCAGACCCGCCACCACAGACCCACGGCGACGATGGGCAGGCCCAGAGCGCAGCTCATCAGGTTGGGCTCGCTGAACGTGACCAGGGCGATGACCGTGGTGGCCAAGCCCAAGACCCGCGCCGACCCCGCCCAGCCGCGCTTGGCCAGACTGCGTGTGATGGCCAGACTCAATGGCGCCTCCCCAGCACGGTGACCTTCATGTGGCGCAGGCCTCGCTTGAGCGCCTTGAGCGCTCGCCGCCCCGCAGGCGGATGATCGAGAAGCTGCTGCTGCCGCGTCGACAAGGGCACGCCGTGCCGCTGTCGTTGGCGGCCCGCGGCGTGCTCGTCCATGGTGGCGGCCCAGCCCTTGAACAGGCGGCCGGCACCCCGTCCCTCCAGCAAGGCCAGCTCGAAGTCGACGATGTGCACGGCGCCGTCCGTGTCGACGAGGATGTTCAGGCGGTGCAGATCGGTGATGGCCACGCCCCGATCATGGATGGCATCGAGCAGCAGATCCAGGCGATCGAACACGCCTTCTGGCAGGTCTTTGCCCAGGCGACCGAGGGGCTGACCGGGGACGCAATCCATGACCATGCCCGTGGGCCAACTGGCCAGCAGGTCGGGGACTCCGGCCAGGCCTTGCAGCGCAGTGAGCGCGGCGCACTCGTTGTTCTTGCGCCAGCGCCAGGTGAGGTCGAAGCGGCGGCGGCTGGCCACATCGGCGAAATCCTTGCAGACCACACGCCCTTGGGGGCTGTCGGCCACCAGCACCCGCGCCTTGCGAGGCGTGCGGGGCTCGGAGAGCACAGACCAGTCATGCGAACACCAGGGCTCGGGGGCGCCTACGAGAAGTTGGCCCTGGGGCGCACTGCTCATGGCGCTGGCTCCGGTCTCTGTTGTGGCCGATCCCTCATGGCGAGACATGATAGGCGACGAGGATGCGGGCGATCTCCAGTCCCCGCCAGAACGCCAGACCAAGCCCCTGGCCCCAACCCCGCCCGAACCCACGGGCGCACCCATCACGCAAGGCCAGCGCTCCCCCGCAGCAGGGCCCTCACAGGAATGACCAGGGGCTCCCGTCCGCCAGCCCCACGGGTTAGCCTCTCGCCCCATGGCCGCTCCCCGCATCGTTCTGCTCGACCTCGACGGCACACTCATCGACGCTCATGACGCCATCGTCGACGGCGTCATCGCCCTGGCCACCGAAGCGGGGCTGCGAGTCCCCGACCGGGCCTGGACCCACGCCCGCATCGGCCAGCCCCCAGACGACACCTGGAAGCTGCTCGGCGCCGACGAACCTGCCGCCATGTCGGCGATCTTCGTCGAGCGTTTCGTGCCCCAGCTGCCCGCGCGCACGCGCATCCTGCCCGGAGTCCTCGCCGCCCTCGACGCGCTGGCAAGCTTCGGCGCGACCCTGGCCGTGGCGACCTCGCGCACCACCGGCGCCGCCGAGCACACGCTCACTGCGCTACAGCTCGCCGCGCACATGACCCAGGTCAGCGGCCGTGACCTGGTCGAGCATCCCAAGCCCGCCCCCGACCTGCTGCTGCTGGCCTTGCGGGGACTGTCCGCCGAGCCCCACGAAGCGCTGATGATCGGCGACTCGGACGCAGACGTGCTCGCCGCCAACGCCGCGGGCATCCGCTGCTGGGCCGTGCTGGGCGGCGTGGGCAGCGAAGACGAGCTGCGCGCCGCGGGCCCCGAGCGTATCCTGCCCGGAGGCATGGCCGATGTCCCCACCGCCTGGCAGAACAGCGACTGGAGTTGAGACGATGATCTTCGGCAAGCGACCAGAACTGCTCACCGTGGGCACACCTGCCCCCGACTTCGCAGTGCTCGACCACGAGGGCCGCACGGTCACCCTCGCCGAGCAGCGGGGCAGCCGAGTGCTCTTGTGGTTCTACCCCCACGCCAGCACCCCTGGCTGAACGGTGCAAGGCAAGGGGTTCCGTGATCGAATCCCCCAACTCGCTCCGAACTTGAGAGTCTTCGGCGTGTCCTTCGACACGGTGGCGGCCAACAAGGCCTTCGCAGACAAGCACGGCTTCGGCTATCCCCTGCTCTGCGACACCGAGCGCACCATGGCTCTGGCCTATCATGCTGCGGACGACCGAGCCGCCCGGGCGCCCCGGCGCATCACCTACATCATCGACGCAGAGGGCCTGATCGAACACGCCGAGGCGGTCTCGCTGTTCGGCATCAAGGCCCACGTCAACGCATCCATCGCACGCCTGAAAGGCCACGACTCATGACCACATCCACCGACGCATTGCGTGAGCTGCTCGCCGCCCCCCTTTCGGCTGCGGCCGCTGTGAATCTTGCCGATGCAGCCGGTGCACGTGAGCAGCTCGAGAGCGCCTACCCACACGAAGGAGAGGCGGCACTGGCCCTGCGCGCCGCGTTGGTCGCCGCCGTCGAGAGCGGCGAGATCTGCGACCGGGGCAACGACGCCATCCGCTACTCACGGCTGGCCAAGGCAGGCGAAGCCACGCGAGACTTCTCCATCGACTTCGTCTGGATGACCGGCCCGGGCGTGAACCACCGCCACCCCAAGGGCGAGATCAACCTGTGCTTCGCCATCGACGGCGAACCCAAGTTCGACGGACAGGCCCCGGGCTGGGTGACCTTCGCCCCGGACAGCGCCCACGTGCCCACCGTCACCGGCGGCCGCATGCTCATCGTCTACTTCCTGCCCGGCGGCGCCGTCGAGTGGATCAACGACGGCAGGGCCTGACCGGGGCGCGACACCAGCCGACGCGCGGGTTGTTTGACGGAATCCAGAGTCAGGCATAGCCTGAAACCACTCGCCTGTGTTGCCTTCAGTGCTCACAGCTCCCTACGGGGTGGGGAGCGCAGAGTAGAGTCGGGCAGACAACACCGGGGCGACGAAGGAGCCGTGTCTGAACAACAGCCTACATCTGGGAGATGAGAGCATGGGGACAACCACGAAGAACCGACCGTCTGTGCATGGCCGAACGACTGTACTCGTCGCCTTGCTGACCATGGTCTCGTTGGGAGCATGGACACATTAGCTGGCAGCCCAGCCCACGGTCCAGGCCGAGATCATCTCCGGCCCTCCACCGACACCGATTGTGCACGGCCAGTGGGAAGGCCCGTTCGATCTGGGCTCGCTGATCAAGTACCCGCTCCCGACTCCCCCCGGCGGCACGAACCCTGAGGGTGAAATCGCACACGCCTGCGTCCTACCCGTTGGCGAATACGCTGGCCAGGTCTTGCTCTGGTGCTGGCCGGATGCTGATTCGTCACCGTACATTCCCCAAACCTACATCTGGGACCCCAATGACCCACGGGGCCCTGTCAACCTGGACATCCAGCCCGTGCCAGCCGAGCTGGACGGCAGCGAGGACATCTTCTGCGCGGGACACTCGTTCCTTCCCAACGGAGATCTCCTCGCACCTGGAGGGCGTGACTTCACTTTCACCGGCGCCACAGGCGTCGCTGATGCCTTCCTCTTTCAGCAGGCCTCGGGCACATGGATGAAGCTGCCGAATGCCATGGCCCGCGACCACTACTACCCGAGCACCGTTCGCAATCGAGACGGCAACATCGTCGTTCTCGGCCACACGGACTCGGGCGAGCCCCCTCCCCTCACTCCCACCACGGAGCAGATACGAGAGGAATACGACGTCCTGACAGGCGCCTTCCTGCCTCTCGATGAGAATCAGGACTTCGCCAGCGGTTGCGTCACCACCGATGACTACATCGCCATCTCCGACTACCCCAAGGTGTTCGCCCTCTCCAACAACTCGTTGCTCTGGGTCGATGCAGAGAACAGGCCTCCGGTTCCCGATCCACCACTGCACACCAGCTACGTCATCGACCTCGAACAACCTGCCTGCCCCAGCGGTCCGGGCGAGCTGTTCCGCTGGGAGCAAGGCGTGGAAACGCCCCACCTTGCTCAGCACGCTGGTGGCAATGCGGTACACATGCTCTTCCTGGACAACACGGGAAGCGTGTCGAATGAGGTCATCTACAACATGGGTGGCACAGAACACCCCTTCGACGATGGCTCGGCCTGCGAAGCCCCTGTGATCAACTTGGTGGAGGTTCTTGATGTCCCTGCGGGGCCGCCCGACCAAGCTCCTTCTGAGACGACCGTCTGGGACGACCTTGGCGTCCCAGACATGCGATACGAGCGCTTCAACTCCAACGCCGTCGTCCTGCTGGACGGGTCGATTCTCATCGTCGGTGGTTTGGGCAAAGACGCAGCCAGTGTTTGCACCGGCTGGCTGCGTCCCGAGCGATTCGAGCCACCCGAGGTGTTTGGCCCGGGCGCACTTCTCAACTGGACACTGCTGGCTCCCCAGCAACTGAAGCGTTTGTACCACTCCGTGGCGGCCCTCCTGCAGGACGGCCGGGTCATGTCGGCTGGGGGACGGGGCACTGGTAGTCCTTCTCCCAGCCACTCCATTGAGGTCTTCAAGCCATCGTACTTCTTCCGCAGCAAACGGCCGAGCATCGACACCGTAGACTCGGTGGTGAGCTATGGCAGTCTTAGCTTCCTGACTATCACCGTGAGCGCGACTCACTCAGCCATTGATCGCGTGGCACTCCTGAGCCCTTCCTCTGTGACGCATACGGCCGCGTTCGACCAGCGATATATGGAACTGTCTTTCACCGAATTCTCGCCCCCAACTGGTTCACCTCCTCAGCTTACCCTGGAGGTGACCTGGCCGAAGGACAGCGACGTTGCTCCCGAGGGCTACTACCTCCTCACCGCCGTGGACATCAACGACGTGCCCAGCCCGGCTGTGATCGTGAAGCTCCAATAGCCATGGTGAAACACAAGATACGGGCAAACCTCCTCACCAAGACATGCGTTGAGCACTTGGCAAGAGCAGTCGTCGTGGTGATGGCCGGTACGCCAGCGCTCTTCGGCCAAACAGACGTTGTGCCGTCAGCGACCACAGCTCAAGCCGCCTTCGTCGAAAACCGTGGGCAATGGGATGTCCCAGCGCTTTACGTAGGGCGCATGGGCGGCGTGGTCGTCGGCATCGAGGCATCGGGGATCGCCCTGGGTTTTCGGCAGGACTTGCCCGACGGCACTCGCCAGGAGTTGCTCGTACGCATCGCCTGGGATGGAGCAAGTGATCCTCTTGGGCAAGACCCCTTGCCGGGCGTGTACCACTTCCTTCAAGGCCAAGACCGTGAGGGCTGGCACAGAGATGTGCCCAGCTTCTCGTCCATCGTCTGGCCTTCGGCCTTCCCCGGCGTTGACCTGAAGGTGCGGGGAGATTCCAACGGCCTGGGCTTTGAGTTCGAGTGCGCACCAGGAGTCGACGCAAGCGCTGTGCGACTGCGCTGCGAGGGTGTCTCTTCGCTGATCATTGGCGCTCAGGGCGACGCCCAACTTGGCACGGAGTTCGGCTCTCTTCGGTGGCAGCAGCCTGTCCTGCAGTCCGACCGGACGGACTCGGCCCTGAGTTGGAGAGGCCTGGAGGCCGAAGGCCAAGACAGATTGGAGCTGGGTCCATTCCCCGGCGGTTTGGACAGCAGCCAGATCGTCACCAGCGGGATTCTGTGGGGACTGGTGATTGGTGGGTCCAACCTTGATGATCTCAGAGGAGTGGAGCTCACCGACTCTGGCGATGTGGTGGTCAGCGGGTGGACGTTCTCGATCGACTACCCCACGACGCCCGGCGTCCTGTTCGAGACTCATCCAAGCGCGGCAACTACAGCATCGACTGCCTTTGTAACGAGGCTCAATGGTCAGAACGGTTCATTGGTCTATTCCACATTCTTCGGCGGAAGCACTTCAACAACCCCGTACTGCATGACCCTCGATGAGCAAGGCGGTGCCGTCATTGGTGGCAGCTCCGGTGGCATCGACGACCTGCCAGTCACACCTGGTGCCTACGCCACGACACTCAGCGGCCTATCCGACGCCTTCGTCGCCCGACTCTCACCCCAGGGTGATGATGTCGTCTTCTGCACCTACCTCGGCGGCTCTGACTTTCTCGCCTCAGAGGAGTGTCATGGGATCTACATCGAACCTGACGGCACGATCACTGTGGTGGGTCGGGCCACGGGGTCAGACTTTCCCACCACTCCCGGCGCCTTCGATCCCACGCCCAATGACTCCTTCGACGGGTTTGTCACCCGCTTCACCCCCGACGGCAGCGGGCTGCAGTTCTCCACCATGCTGAGAGGTGGTACTGCGGTGGTGGTGGACGAGCCCACAGGAGAGGTCATCGTTGCGGGGGGCAGCTATGAGACGGATCACCCTGTCACCCATGGCGCCTTCCAAACGACGTTCCTCAACACATCATCGCACGCCTTCGTGACCCGATTCACGGCCGACGGCAGCGGCCTTGTCTACTCAACAGTGCTGGGCGGGCTGAAGCACGACCGGGCGCAAGACCTCGCACTGGCTCCCAACGGGGATGTCATCGTCGTAGGACACACCCAATCTGCAGACTTCCCGATCACAGCCAACGCCTACAGTCCACTGATCAATTTGACCGGCAGCACCTCGTTCGGGATTGAAGATGTCTTCATTTCCCGCCTCAGCGCTGATGGCTCTGAGCTGCCCTACTCGACATTCCTGGGAGGTGCGGGCATTGAGAACCTAGATGTCGCCCTCCATCTAGACAGCGCTGGAGCCATCACAGTCACTGGCCGGACCAGCTCGCCCGGCAGCTTTCCCACCACAGCAGGCGCCCTCAGTTCATCAAACGCCGGGGCATTCGATGGTTTTGTCACACGGCTGCACCCCTCCGGCCAATCGCTCATGTACTCAACGTACTTCGGCGGCCAAGGCGATGACAATTGGCCGGTGGGCTTGGCGGTCTCCCCCGAAGGCCTCGCCGTCGTCGCCGGTACCACGAGGTCCTTCAACCTGCCCACCACGATCCCCAACCCCTTGGGGGTCGGCACCACGCCCAACATCTTCATCGGTGTCTTCACCATGCTGCCCAGCGGTGTCGATCGCATCGGCACATCGTCTCACGGCTGCAACGGGGCCCTTGCTCTCGGCGCGTCCGATTGGCCCCAGATCGGCAATGCCAGTTTCGCCCTGAGCAGCACCAACGGCCCGGCGAACGCCATGGGACTGCTGATGTTCTCGAGCAACGTCCTGCCCCAGCCCTTGATCGTCGGCGGAGCGCTGGTCTGGCCCGACCCCACGGCCGCCCTCACGCTCTTGCCCGTGAGCAGCAACGATGTGGGCTTCGCCGAAGTCCCCCTGCGCATGCCCGCCGATGCCACCCTGGCCGGACTCACCGTCTTCACCCAGTTCTTGTGGCCCAACAACTGCCCGCCCAACACAGTGGCCACTACAGCCGCCGCCCGCATCGTCGTGCAGGCGCCGTGAGGGCAAGACCCCGGAGAGCGTGGACAGCCTACGCCCCGCTGCCACCCAAGCGCCCGGCGAGACGATCCAGGGCTGCGTACTTGCCCCGATCGGCGCCGCGCTTGAGTTCGCGCCTGCGGTCGAGGCCCGTGACCCAGCGCCCGAACGGCGACGGCGGCTGACGGATCTGCTCGACCATCGCCCGCAGCAGCTCGTCGTTGCCGTAGCCGCTGATGAGCGCGTCGAGCAGCTCGTCGAACGCCTCGGGAGCGCAGCCCTTCAGCAGTGAACGCAGGCCGCTGGCAAACTCCTTGGCCACCACGGGCAACACCGCTGTGCCCGGCAGGAAAGCCTGCTCGTGATCGAAGGTCACCAGACGATCGCCACTCAGGATCACGTGCTCAAGCGTACCGTGCTCCTGCAACAGGCGCGGGTCGTCGCGCTCAAGGGCCGCTGCATGCCGCTCCTGCCAGGACGCCGCGTAGCGGGCCATCAACTCACGCCGGTCGGCGAGCGACCGCCCTCCCTCACGACGCAGGGCCTGCAGCAACACCTCGCCATCAACGAACTCGAACAGGTTGTACGGCCCGGGGACGAAGTCGATCTCGGCAGGCGCGATGAGCCGGGGCACATCGAAACCCTGCTCGCGCCAATGCACCAGCTGCGTGGCCTCGGTCAGCTGGCGCTGGCTGGCTCGCTGAGACGTCTTGGTCCCGCGCAGCCGACCCAGGGCCGCACGAAAGCCCTCTCGCAGCCGGCTCTTTCGGGGGAAGTACAGCTTCTGCACGACCCGGCCGACCTTCGTCTCGAAGGTAAAGACCAGGTTGCCGTCGACCCCGTGATTCACCCGTTGGTGAGCGAGGCCGCGTCGAGGCGGCGCTTCAGGTCGAGGGCCACCGAGTACTTGCTGTAGGGCTTCTTGTTCTTGGCCTTCAGCGCGTAGTCGAGGCGGCGGGCGTAGCGCATGGCCACGTTGTGGTTCTCGAACGCGTGGGCCCAGCCCTCCATGAGCAGGCTCTTGTCCGGGTAGTGGATGACCACCTCGTCCATCATCAGGTCGTACATCTTGTCGCCGAACCACTTGCCCATCGAGCGCAGGTAGGCCAGCAGCTCTCGGCCCACCAGATCGCGCACGTCGCTGGAGCGGAAGCAGATCTCGAAGTCGAAGTAGACGAAGTCGCCCTCCCACAACATCACGTGCTTCACGTCGCCGTTCTCGTGGATGAGCCGGGGCTCGCTGTGCTCGACCGCCGCCTTGTGCCGACGATGCCACTCGGGCAACCACCGACGCCAGGTGTCCAGTCGCTCTTCGACGGGCACTGAGTCATCGGCGAAGTAGTTCTTGAAGTGCAACCCGGGGACGTAATCGAAGAGCAGGTACTGCCCCTCGGGCAGGTCTTCGAAGATCACCTCGGGATAGATGCCGAAGCAACGAAAGCCATGCTTCTCCCAGACCTCGACGCACTCCCGCTCGTGCTTGCAGCGGGCCGACGGCATGTGCGACGTGCGCCCGGTGAGCATCACGTTGCCCACGGTCTTCTTCACGTGCAGCAGGGGGTTGCGGTTGCCGAAGTAGCCCTTGAGCACCGCGTGGCCGTCACGAAAAGGGATCTTGTAGAGCCAGTTGCCAGCCCCGGCGAGGTGCTCCTTGTCGGTGATGGCGTCCAGGCGCAGCACCTCTGGGTGGGCGGGCTTGCTGCCGGGTGTGGGTGCGGGGGTCATGCTGAGATGTCTCGGGCGGGCGGCGAAGAGGGCTGCCGGGGGCTCGCTGAGATCAGGCGATCTCGCGGCCGGCCAGCCGCCACGAGTTTACGGATGCCCGAGGAGGCGCGGACACTGATTCTTGACAGTTCTCAGGAGGTGGACCCGCCTGGACCCGGCGTCCCGGAGGACCGATCGCGCACCAGGCGGCGGGCCAAGACCACGAACAACGCCAAGCTGATCCACAAATGCGCGCCCAGGGCCCGCAGGGACTCGCTGGCCAGGCAGACCACGAAGGCCCCGCCGAGAACGTTGCGCGCGCGCCGTGATAGGGGAGTCACCAAGAAAGCTGGCAGGGCCCAGAAGAAGTAGTGGGTCCAGACCAGGGGCGCGGCCAGGAGCATGGCCAGGCAGGAGAGGGAGAACAGTCCGCCCCAGCCTCGATCGCCACCCGTGCGGCGGCAGGCGGCGGCGGCCCACAGGCCCAAGATAGCGATGGCTGCGGCGAGCACGCCGTAGATCCACCAGATGGTGTGCAGGGGCCAGCTGGCCAGACGTACCGCACCGGGAGCGCTGGCTCCGCCGAGGTCGCCGAAGGTGCGGGCCAGCACCGTGCACAGGGCCTGGTTGTTGAAGCGCAGGGAGCGGCCTTGCTCCACCAGGGCCCAGGGCGTCTGGCCCTCGGTGTTGCGCAGTAGCCACCAATCGAAGGCCTCGATGGTGATCTCGCCGCCGAGCAAGGCCAGGGCACCGGCGAGCGCGACGCCCATGCCGAGAGCGAAGCCCGGCGCGCTGCGGGTGAAGCGTCCCATGATCAGGGGCACGGCGAGCAGGGCCGCGGGGAGCAGCTTGAAGGCCGCGCACAAGCCGAGCACCACGCCTCCACGCAGACCCTTGCCCTCTCGGGCGCGCACGCAGGCGAAGGTCATGGCCCAGAGCAGCACGATGCCGCTCTGTCCCAACGAGAGGTCGTTGAAGATGAGCGGCGTCATCACGGCCCAGGCGAACAGCTGCTCTCGCGGAGGCACTCCCGTCAGCCGGGCCAGCTCTCGGGGCAAGGCCACCAACGCCGCGACGCTGAGCAGATACCAGTACGCCGCAGCCCAGCCGATGGGCAAGGCTCCGAAGGGCGCCAGCAAGACCTGAAACGTGGGCGGGTAGCGGGACACGGCCTTGTCGTGCAACAGCTGGCCGTGCTCCCACACCGTGGCCGCCGCCTCGTGAAAGCCGTCGAAGTCGTTGCTGCCCCGCATGGCCCGATCGACGCTGAACCCGCCCCACACCAGCAGCACCGCCAGCATGGCCAGACGCAGAGGACGTGGGAACGAGGTCAGCACAAGCGGGACACCGCGGGGAAGCGGCGCATGGTACCGAGCCACGAGGGGCGATGGCTGACCAAGGCAACAACGGCGGCCAGACTCAGCCGAGCCTGGCCGCCGAAGGCGCTGGGTTTGGGGACATCTCTCGGGCCGCCTGTCAGGCCATTCTTCAGCCCGACTCTAGCCCAGGCTCAGCCCGGCCAGCGCTCATCCCGGGCCCATACCTAGCCCATCAGGGGGCCGTCATGCCCAGGCCGTTCGAGGCCAGGGTCCCCGAGAAGAAGAGCGAGTTGTAGATCACCCACCACTGCACGTAGGTCGTGGTGTTGCTGGGTATGCCTGCGGGCCAGGTCTCGACCAGGTTGATGTCCGAGTTGGTGGTGCTCGTGTCCAGCGGGAAGGTCAGCACGATGTCCGGGCTGGGCACCAGCACGCCACCCTTGAAGGGCGCGTTGATCTGGTTGAAGCCCACGACCAAGAAGGCCGTGGACACCGTGTTGAGCAGGTTGGGCATCTCTGCCATGAGCTCCAGCTGGCTGTTGGCTTCGAGCGAGCCGCAGGCCGTGAGGATCGGAGCGGGGTACAGGAACTGGCTCAGGCTGTTGCCCAGGTTCGTGAAGGGGCCACCGAAGCCGCCCGCCGCGCACACACCGATGGGGTTGGCCAGGGCCAGCTGCAACGAGCCCACGTTGATGTTGGTGCCCGAGTTGGAGCCGCTGCCGCTGGTGCTGCAACCCGCGTTGGTGTGCACGCCGATGGCCACGTTGCCCTCTTCCCAGATGACAGGCGAGCCCGAGTTGCCGCCGGTGGTGTCGACCTTGTACTGCAGGGGCGTGCCGTTCGAGGTGAACGGGCCCGAGTGTGTCTGCTGCTTCTGGTTGTAGGTGAGGTTTGGCGTGCTGTCCGTGCCGTGACCGGTGATGCGAATGGTGTTGCCGCTGGTGGGTGGCGGGGACGCCAGATCGAAGGCGTCGCCCTGGGTTTCGAAGGCGGTCAGGCCCGTGGTCGTGTTGGCGAAGATGCCGAAGTACTGCCAGTCGTTGCCGAATCCCGTGCTGCTCTGACGAGAGCTGGTGTCGATGGAGTACTGATCTTCGGGCCCGGGAAACACCAGGCCGCCGCCGCTCGTGGAGAAGGGCACGTTGAACTGCACCGACGTGTTGTTGCCACAGTGTCCCGCGGACAAGAAGCACTTGGCGCAGTCGTTGATCATCCAGGCCGTGCAGGCGGAAGGCATGAGCCGGGCGACCCGTGGGTCGTTGCTGGGCACCCGATCGTCCGTGGGCCCGCACTGACTCTCGGGGGCGTACAGCGGCACGCCCACTTCGAGGGAGGCGATGCGCACCCGGTTCACGCCGGTGTTCGGCCAGGCCAGCACATCGACCTGCACGGCCGAGCCGTTGAAGTAGGCCGACGTGTGGCTCCACTGCTCCAGCTGCACGGCGTTCAGGGTCTGCACGGCGCCGTCACGGAGCGAGGTCATGCGCAGCAGCGAGCCGCTGCCGTCGAAGACGTGGCCAGCCAGCTGAACGTCCTCGAAGTGCAGGCGCAGCGACAACGCCCCTTCGTAGATGACGGGATAGGACAGCACCACCTCCATGCCCTCGCCGGCGTGTGCGGCGGCGCCGGAGTCGTGCACGTAGTCGACAGTCACCAGGGGTGAGTCGTCGAACTGGGCTGACAGGGGAGCGCAGAGCGAGAGGGAGACAGCCAGGCCGGCGACGGTACGAGAGAGCATGGTGCGGTTCACGGCACACCTCGGGAGAGAGAGGGGTTGCTGGCGGCCAGCGCGGTTTCGGGACGTGCTGGCCGGGGCGCAGAGAGTTCAGGCTGCGCTCAAACCTACCACCGAATGGTGATCGTTGGGTGTCCAGGCCAGCCCGGGAGGACCCTGGCCCGGCCCTCCACCGCTGCTATCGTGGCCCCATGACCACCCTGATCCTCCGCGACGACCGCTTTCTCGACCACGACGCCGGGCCGGGGCATCCGGAGAATCGGCTGCGTTTGGCGGCGCTGCACGCGTCCCTCGACCAGCAACCGCTCGCCGGGACGGTCACTGCGGCGCCGCCCTTGATCGAGCGAGCCCAGCTCCTGGCGGTGCACGACAGCCAGCACATCGCCCGGGTCGAGGCCACCGAAGGGCTGCTCGCTGTTCAGCTCGACCCGGATACCTGCACCTGTCCCGTGTCGTGGCAAGTGGCCCAGCTCGCCGCGGGAGCCGCCTGTCGGGCCGCCGAAGCGGTGGTCTCAGGCGAACACACCGGCGCCGTGGCCCTGGTGCGCCCCCCCGGACACCACGCCGAGCCCGACCGGGCCATGGGCTTCTGCCTGTTCAACAACGTGGCCGTGGCAGCGCAGCACGCCCTGGACCAGCTCGGCTGCCAACGCGTGGCCATCATCGACCCGGACGTCCACCACGGCAACGGCACACAACACGCCTTCTGGGATCGGGACGACGTGCTCTACGTCTCGTCCCATCGCTTTCCGTTCTACCCGGGAACCGGCGCACACAACGAAGTGGGACACGGCGCCGGCGCAGGCCACACCCTGAACCTGCCCCTCCCCGCAGGCATCGGCGACGTCGACTTCTTGCACGTCTACCGCGCCGTGGTCGAGCCCATCCTGCTGACCTACAACCCCGACCTGATCATCATCTCCGCCGGCTTCGACACCTGGCACAACGACCCCCTGGGCGGGATGGCCATCACCGCCACGGGTTACGCCGCCCTCTTCGCGCTCTTCCGCAAGTGGGCCGACACCTGCTGCCCCGGGCGCCTGCTCAGCGTCCTGGAAGGAGGCTACGACCCCGCCGGAGTGGTCGCCGGCGTACGCGCCGCCATCACAGCCACCAGCGCCCCCAACAGCCCCGATGCCCACTGCGAAGGCCAGGTCACCGACAGAGTCCAAGCCCTGGCCCACCAGATCAAAGCCGTCCAAGCCCCCCACTGGCCAACGCTCCACTAGAAACCTGAACCCCAACGGATCTCAGGCCCCAAGAAAAGAACCCCACCATGCCCTGGCCCGGGAGGCCTCCGTGCCCCGTAGGCTCCCCGCTCCACCGGCGAGGGCGGCCCTGTCTTTCACCAGGGGGGTCTGAAGCGAGTGTGGAGGCGAAGCCGACCCTGTCTGAGCGAAACGGCCCCCCTGGTGAAAGACAGGGCCGCCCGGCGCACCACCACCAAGCGGTGCCCCTAACGCCCAAACACAGCCGACCGTTCCAGCAAAGCGTCCCCCACGATCTCAGCGATCGCCTCAGCCCCCAGCGGATTCGGATGCACATGATCCACGAACAGATCACCGCGCCCGGACAGCGGCGTCAGGTCGATGATGCGCTCTGCTGGAAAGAGCTCGTCGACCACGCGATACAGATGCTCGAAGGCCTGCACATGGGCGTCGTGATCGAATCCGTGGTGACTGTACTGGCACCGCTCGCGCAGCTCTTCGGGCAGGTCGGGGACGATCAGCGTCGACTGCTTGGTGACGAACAGCTCCGCCCCCATGAGCTCGGCGGTGAAGGCGATGAGCTGCAGGTGCTCACGCCACACGTCCGCGCCGCGAGGGTCGTAATGATCGGCCAAGGCCCCGTCGTCGCCCCCACCTGCCTCGCCAGTGACGCGAGGTGAGAGCTTCAGCCGAATCCGCACCAGCAGCTGGGACCAACCGATCAGACCGTCGATGGGCCAGGGGCTGACGATGGGGTTCTTGGCCTGGTAGCGGTTCAGCGACCAGCCCCCGTCGTCGAGCCGCCGCCAGTTGGTCGGCTCATCCATGTGCTTGGCTTTCCAGTAGTAGAGCTCGTTCCAACCGTGGTTGAGCACCAGCACGTCCGGCTTGTAGAAGCGCACACGGGCCCAGAGCCGTCCCATGGATTCGAACGTCGAGTAGCCCCCCAGCGCCGCGTTCATGAACTCGATGGACTGCCCCGGGTGGGCGGCGCGCAGGGCCTCGACCACGTGCCAGGGCCAGGTGTCCTTGTCGGCCAGGTCGGCCTCGTCGCCACCCTGCCCCGCCGTGGACGAGCCGCCGAGAAAGGCCACCCGCAACGTGCCCTCGGGCTTGGCCAGGGTCAGCTCGGGTGTGGCCATGAAGCCTTCGCTGTTGATCGACTTGCCCAGGGCTGGCTTGGAGAAGCTCGGGCGCCCGCGATAGGCGCCAAAGGCGTCCACCACCGCCCAGGGAGCCATGGGGTTGTCGCCCATGGACGCGCCGGTCATGGCCGCCAGGTCGATGTCATCCTTGTGGGAGCGCACCCAGTATTCGCCCGCAGCGAAGGCCCCGGCCAAGGGCACGAGCACCAGCATGGCGAAGGTCAGCAGGCGATTGCGGCGAGGACGTGTGCGCCGAGGTGCGGCTGGCGGACTCGTCATGAGTGGGCTCCAGAAGAACGGGGCGAGGAGAACGCCCCGCCGGTGGTGCACATCGACCCCGCACCGCAGAACACATGAGCCACAGCGCGATCCTCGACAGCGAGCCCAGACTAGCCCGGAGCATGGTGCAGACCAAGCCGCTGAACCCGCGGGCCCGAGAGCCATCGGCCGCAGGCAGCCCCTGGCCAACATCCTGCCAAGCGGTGCCTGTACTGACCCCGCCCCCGCAGTAGGATGGCGCCGGCCGCGCAGACCCGCGGCCACCGCCGCCGACAGCGCACACCCTTGTCAGTGTCGCCTCACCGCCTGACCTCATGCCCGACACCCGGGCCGACGCACCCGGGCCGACGCACCTTGGAGACCCTGCCCCGTGGACACAACAGCAGACGCCCCGCTGCGCTGCTGCCTCGTCTTCGGCGGCGCGAGCGGTGAGCGGGACATCTCCGCCGGGTCGATCAAACCCTGGATCACCACCTTGGCCGGGCGGGCCGACGTCTCGCTCACCGTGATCTTTCTCGACCCCCAGGGCCGGGGCGTGATCCTGCCCGAGCGCTTCTACTACACCAACACCTGCGCCGACTTCGAGATCGCCCTCGGTGACGACGACCGGCTGAGCGAGTCGGTCTTCGACGAGGTGCTGGCCAGCGCCGAGCTGGTGGTGCCCATCATTCATGGACGGCCGGGGGAGGACGGCGCCTTCGCCCAGCGACTCGAAAAGCTCGGCGTCCCCTACCTGTTCAGCGGGCCCCAGGCCCTGGCGGCCAGCTTCGACAAGGGCGCCACGTACGAGCGGCTGGTCCAGATCGGCCTGCCCGTGCCAGCCCACGTGGTCATCTCCCACGTCGAGTGGCAGAGCGACGAGAGCGGGGCCTGCGACCGGGCGCTGCGGGCGCTTGACCTGGGAGCTGACGACAAGGCGACCGAATCACTGCCGGCCGACACCCCTGGCCACAAGGCGACCGAGACACTGGCGGTCAGCGCCCCTGGCCACAAGGCGACCGAAACACTGGTGGTCAAGCCCCGGGGATCAGGTTCGTCGTTGGGTGTGTCGTTGATCAAACCCGATCAACGCGCGCTGCGCGACGCCATCGCGTCGGCCCTCGAGCACGACGACCACGCCTTGGTCGAAGAGTTCCTCGACGGCACCGAGTTCTCGCTGCTGGTGCTCGACGACGAGAGCGGTCGCCCCCAGGCCCTGGCTCCCACCGAGATCGAAAAGCAGGCGGTGGTCTACGACACCCGGGCCAAGTATCTGCAGGGCGAAGGCGCGCGGCTGCACACTCCCATGCGCGCGACGTCCATGAGAGAGGCTGTGCGGGAGGCGTCCTGCGCTGCCTACACCGCGCTGGGCATGGGCCACATGGCTCGTGTCGACGGCTTCGTGGTGGGCGACGAGGTCTACGTCACCGACGTCAACGGCATCAGCGGCATGGGCTTCTCCAGCTTCGTGTTCCTGCAGACCGCCATGGTGGGCGCGTCCCACGCAGACATCGTGGCCTACCTGATCCAGCTGGCCTGTGGACGGCGGCTGAGCGAGCGGCCCGCAGCCACCGCGCACCGCCGAGCTGGCAGCGGCACGCCCTCCAGCCAGCGAACACCGGGCCACGACAAGCCGCGGCTGCACCTGCTCTTCGGCGGCGCCACCAGCGAGCGACAGGTGTCCCGTCAATCGGGGATCTTCGCCGGGCTGTGCCTGTCGTCCCAGGGCTTCGACGTGCGTTTCGTCTTCATGGACAGGGCGCAGCGCTTCACCGAGGTCGGCTTGTTTCAGGCGCTGCACCACGACGTCGAGGAGATCGAGCAGCTCATCGCCGATCAGGCCGGCCACGAGACCCTGGCCGCCGAGGCGCAACGCGTCGCCCCCGGACTGCCAGGACTATGCGACGACCCCACACGCCATCTCGCCGTGGGCCCCACCCAAGAGCTGGCCCAGGCGGTGGCAGCCGCAGACGTGGTCTTCAGCACGCTCCACGGTGGCGTGGGCGAAGACGGGTCGATTCAGGCGGCCCTTGAGCAGTGCGGCGTGCCCTACAACGGCAGCGGCCCCACGGCCTCGCGACTCTGCGCAGACAAGTGGGAGCTGCTCGAGCGCGTGGGCACCCTGGACATCCCCGGCCTGAGCGCGCCCCGCCACATGCTCTGGGACCGCAGCGACCTGGCCCGCCTCGGATCGGGCTGCGTTGACGAGCAACAGTGGGACACGGCCTTCGCAGCCTTCTGCAGGTCGCTCGACGCCACCGCGCTGGTGATCAAGCCACGGGCAGACGGCTGCTCCACCGGCGTCAAGCTGTTGCGCAGCGGACGCGACATGGCCCTGTTCGTCAAGGCGGTGGTGGCCCTGGCCGATCGCATCGAGCCGGGGAGCTTCGGGCCCGATTCACGAGAGATCAAGCTGCCCGTCCCCCCGCCCCACTGGTGGATCGTCGAGCAGGCGCTGATCGGCACCATGCCCGAAAGCGAAGAGCCCACCGACGATGGGCGCGGCGCCCTGAGCGACGACAACCGTGACACATTGAAGCGCTGGTTCGATTCGACCCGCTTCGTCGAACTCACCTGCGGCGTGATCGAAGAGCTGAACGGTCAGCTCGTCGCCACCACACCCACGTTGTCCATGGCAGCGGACAGCGAGCTCTCCCTCGAAGAGAAGTTTCAGCAGGGCACGGGGACGAACCTGCTGCTCTCGGAGTTCGTAGACAAGGGTGTGGTGCAGTCGCTGCGTCGGCGGATCGCCAACCTGGCCCGCTCACTCGGGCTCGCCGGCTTCGCGCGCATCGACGGCTTCTACGATCGCCAGAACGATGAGCTGCTGATCATCGAGGTCAACACCCTCTGCGCCATGACCGAAGCCACGGTCTTCTACACCCAGGTGCTCGACACGTTTGGCTGGAGCCCCCCCGAAGCCCTGGCCCACATCGCCCGGGTGGGCATGGCGCGGGGTGAGCGGCCGACTGACTCAACAGCGCCGAAGTGCGAGGCTGCGCGCCCTGCTCCCGCACACAGCGCTGAGCGACCGATCGACGGCACGGCCTGAGACCGGAGCGAGCCCATGAACATCGCCCTGCTCACCCTCGCCGCGCTGATCGGCTCGGCCATCTCCGGCGCCGTGGGCATGGGCGGCGGCGCATTCCTGATCGCCGTGATGACCATGATGCTGGCGCCAGGCGCCGTCGTCCCCATTCATGGACTGGTGCAGTTCACCAGCAACGGCAGCCGGGCGCTGACCCTGCGCGAGCACATCTACTGGCCCATGGTGGCTCGCTTCTGCCCCACCATGGTGCTCGGCGCGTTGATCGGTCGACAGCTCTACCAAGGCGCAGACCTGCCCTGGTTCAAGCCCGCCATCGGCGCCTTCATCCTGATCTCGCTGGCCTGGAAACGGCTCAAGCCCAAACACCTCACCGTGCCCCTGTGGGTGCTCATCCCTGCGGGCGTGGGCGGCGGCTTCCTGACCATCGCCATCGGTGCCGCAGGGCCCTACCTGGCCGCGTTCTTCCTCGGCGGCAACTTGGAGCGCAAGCAGATCGTGGCCACGAAGGCGGCGATCCAGACCTTCGGCCACCTGCTGAAAGTGCCCGTTTTTCTCGACATCGGCTTCAACTACGGCGCCCACGTCACGACCATCGTGCCCCTCATCGCCGCCGTGATCATCGGCACGCGCATCGGCACCAGCCTCCTGGGACGGATGTCCGAAGGCGGCTTCCAGAAGGGCTTTCAGCTGGTGCTCGGGGCGTTGGGCTTGAAGCTCGTGCTCTCGCCGTGGTGGTGACGGCAAGGCGCACAGGGAGACTCGATCACGCCTCTGGCAGCCACGCAGGCCTGGGTTGGATGGGGCGCTTGTCCCGGCTACGGTAGACGACCCGACGGCGCCTCCGTGCCCTCGCCACCCGACCACCCGCCGCGAGCCAGCCCTGTCATGACCCCGCGCCGCTACCTCGCCTTCGACATCGAGACGGCCAAGCTGCTGCCGCCCGACGTGTCCGAGCTGCACGCCCACCGTCCGCTCGGCATCGCCTGCGCCGCCGCCTTCGCCCTCGACAGCGGTGAGGTCAGCACCTGGCATGGCGTGACCGCCGCGGGAAGCCCCGCGCCGCAGCTGTCCCGCGAGGAGGCCGCCGCGCTGGTCGCCGATCTGCAACGCCACGTCGACGACGGCTACACGTTGGTCACCTGGAACGGCCTGTCGTTCGACTTCGACATCCTGGCCGAAGAGTCGGGCGCACGAGAGGCCTGTGCAGCGCTGGCCGTGGCCCACGTCGACATGATGTTTCATGTGGTCTGTACGAAGGGGCACTTCCTTGGATTGCAGACGGCGGCCAGCGGCATGGGACTCGATGGCAAGCTCAGCGGCGTCTCGGGTGCCGACGCGCCGCAGCTGTGGGCCGACGGCGAGTTCGAGAAGGTGCTGGCCTACTGCGTGCAGGACGTGCGCGCCACGGCCGAGCTGGCTGCCGCCGGCGATCAAGCCCGCGAGCTGCGCTGGAAGTCCAAGCGCGGCAAGTCCGCGAGCTTGGCCCTGCCCGACGGCTGGGCCACCGTGACCGCGGCGCTGCAGATCCCCGAGCCCGACACCTCGTGGATGTCGAACCCGCCGCAGCGCGACGGTTTCCTGGGCTGGACCCGAAGCTAAGCGCGACCCCATGCTGCCGGACACCGAAGAACGCCGCCTGATCGAGCGGCTGGAGAAGATCGAGGCGCTCTTCGCCCGGCCCGGCAGCGACGGCGAGAAGGCCGCGGCGGGCAGCGCGCGCGAGCGCATCCTGGCTCGGCTCGAGCAGCTCGAACGTGTCGAGCAAGCAGAGGAGTTTCGCTTCTCCATGCCGGACAGCTGGTCCCGGCGCCTGTTCCTGGCTCTGCTGCGACGCTACGGCATCAAGCCGTACCGCTACCGACGCCAGCGTCGCACGACGGTGATGGCGAAGGTGGCGCCCAGCTTCTGCAACGACGTGCTCTGGCCCGAGTACCAAGAGCTCGTGCGCACGCTGCGGATGCACCTCGACTCCGTCACCGACCGCATCATCGGCGAGGCCTTCAACGGCGGCGGCGAGGACGCCGAGGAGCGCGCCGGTGAGCTCGGCGACGGCTGAGCGCTCTCGCGTGTCGCCCACACCCAGCCCCTACCGCCAGCTGACAACCCTACACCAACCTGAGCGAGGCCCCTCAGTCGCCGTGGCGAAGCGCGGCCTCGATGCAGCTGCGGGCACCGTGGAGCATGTACGCCGGAAGCCCGAGCAGCCGATACTGTGAGCGGTCGCCTTGCGTTGTCCCCACGTCGAGGTCTTGGATTGACGGTGGGTTGGTGTCGACACGGAGGGCGAAGGCGAGCGACTTATCGTGCATGAACTGGTGCAGTGACTTCATCGCCCCGGCTGCTCCCGCCTTGACCGCGACCGGCACGATCGTCACCCCGACCTGGATGAGCTGGTCGATCTCCCCCGGCCGTCCCCCGCCCCGTTGCCAGTAGTACAGGCTCGGCGCTGAGCCGCCAGCCCGATCGAGACTGCGCAGGTGCTGGCCAGCGATCTGGTCCATGATCTGGCCGCGCACCGCGGGGCCCAGGTCTTCGGCGCGGGGAAACGCCGCTCGTGCCGGAGTCCCCAGAAGCGCATGGAGGAGGCCGACGTCGAGGAGCAGCGCCTTGCGGTTGCGCTCGCGCACTTCGGCTCCGAGGGGGACGCCGTTGGCGGAGCTGTGCGGGGCGATGGTGACCAGGCGTGCCCTCTCGAGCAGTTCCAGAGCGGGCTTGACCACCGCCTGCTTCAGGCCCCCTCCGGCGCGGGCGTAGACGAACTTCTGGCCGATCTGCCGGGCGACCGCGCCGAGGACTCCGTCGAGCACGTGGGGCTCGCGGCGCCTGGCGTACTTCGCGAAGTCGTCGCGGTACGTGGTCATCAGGTCTATCTGTGCTTGCCGGCATTGCTCGGGATCGGCGTGCTCCACGTCGAGGGCCACCACACCCGGCATGCCTCCGACCATCGAGAATCGATGAAACCACTGCGAGGCCAGCTCGTGCACCTGAGAGTCGGAGGCCTCGCCAGGTCTCCAGCATTCGAGACGCTCGGCCAGGAGGCCCTGGTCGTGGGCCAGGAGATACTCGCCGAAGTCCATCGGCTCGACGTGGCGGTAGGTCACCCGGCCCACCGGCATGGAGGACGCCTCGTCGGCCAGGGCAAACTCGAGCAGGGATCCGGCTGCGATGACCGGCAGGGCTGGCAACTCCTCATGAAACCAGCGCAGGCCAGCCAGTACGTCCCGCGCTGCCTGGATCTCGTCCAGGAAGAGCAGGCTCGTGGCGGGGTCGATCCGGCGCCCCAACATCAATGACAGGTCGTCGAGGATTCGGCGAGGGTCCCGGACCTGGAAGGTCTTCGCCAACCCTGGGTCCCGCTCGAAGTTCAGCTCGACCAGGTCCCTGCCAGCGCGGCGGGCCAGGTCCCGGGCCAGCCACGTCTTGCCCACCTGCCGGGCCCCTCGGAGGATCAGCGGCTTGCGCCCTGCCCCGTCGAGCCAGGCCAACAGTGTCTTCGTGAGCAGTCGCTTCATGGTCGACAGCATGCCCCACAACGCGTTGATATGCTATGAAGTAATACATAACAACGCGTTGTTTTATTATAAGCGCGAAAAATCGAGCCGCACGAGTGGCAGGCCGTGCGGTCGCCCGCAGCACCGAAGACCCCCGAGCCCGACTCCTCGTGGATGGAGAGACCGCCGCAGCGGGCAGCGGGCGCGAGAGCACCTTGGCCCGGCTCGAGCCCCATGCCAAGCCCGATCCGGACAGGCGCTGTGCGAGGAGCGCATGACGAGGGTTCGGCCGCTAAGAAGATGCCGTCCTGTGCGTCATGAGAGAGACTGCGGGTCCGCGCCCGCCTTGTTCGCCATTGTTCGCCCACTGGATAGCCGCTGCCATGGATCGATTGACGAGTGACTCGCGTGTCTTGAGGAGAGTGTGGGGCAAGGCCGCCATGGCCCTGGGGGCGAGCGTACTGGCGGGAGTGAGCAGCGCCGCCGCGCTGACGCCGTCACCTCTCCCGTACCCCATCCACCCCATGAGCTTGCGGGCCTTGGTAGAGGGGAGCTCGCTCATCGTGGTCGCCGATGTGGTTGCGGTGAGTGAGTGGAGTGAGGGCGAGAGCAGCTGGTACAGCGACGTGGCCACGCTGCGAGTGAGACGAGTGCTGATGGGCGACCCGGCGGTTTCAGCGGTGTCTGTCGCCTTCACGCCCTTGATGATCTGCCCTTCCCCGGCCCGCTACGAGGACGCTCAGCAGGTCCTGGCGTTCCTGACTCCCGAGGCTTCTCAGGAGGGTGTGTACGCCACCACCGGCTTGTCCTACGGCAGCAAGGCCCTCTCCGATGACGACATGGCCAGCTACGAGGCTCGCATCGCCGAGCTGTTGGTGATCTCGGGTCTGCCGTCAGGGTCGACCCGCGACCGGGCCATGGCCCGATGGCAGCTCACCTGCCTGGCCGACCCCGCCACTCGGGCCGAAGCGCTGATCGACCTGCCTGACGGGCGAGACGGCTATCAGCCCCATGGCAAGCGCATCGCTCCCCTTCCTGACTGGATGACCCACTGGAGCGACACCGAGCAACGTTCCCTGGTCGATCTCATCCTCGCTGACCCGGGGACATCTTTCGAGGTGCTCGGCGTGCTCGATCTGCTCGACGAGCTGGGCCTCGACGACCCTCGCCTCTCGCCCTGGTTGTTGGACAAGGCTCAGAGAGAAGACGACGGCGACGCAGGGGCGCCCTGGCCCCAGCGCCTCTACCTGAGCACCCTCGCCGGTCGCTTGAGGGACCCCCTCCTGCTGGAACTCATCAAGGAGTCCTCGGCACCAAAGCCTCGGGGGGTCACCGACGAGAGCTGGCAGGCGAATCAGCGAAGCCTGTTCGCATCGGCCCTGCGCCGTGCAGCCGTCATGATCGCCACGGAGGATGGGGCGGGCCCTGGCTGAGCCGAGTGCTGTCCGACCAGACACTGGCCTTCATCGAGTCACAGCGCTCTACCAGCCCTGCAGCGCCTGCATCGTGCCCAGCAGCGCATCGTGCGCCGCCTGCTGCGACGGGGTCAAGCTGCCCAGCAGCAGGTCGGCGGTCTCGAACGGATCGACAGCCAGGTCGAACAGCTCGAAGGCCGTGGGCGTGGGCGCGTTGTCGAAGTTGATCAGCAGCTTGAAGCGCTCGTCGCGAGCGGTGCGTCGGTCGGCGGCGTAGACCGGCAGAAAACCCACCGGAGCGAAGCGCTGGCTGTAGACCCAGCTGCGCAGGGACGGCAGGGCCGGATCGTCGAAGTACGGGACGATGCTCACGCCGTCGGATGCAAAGCTGGTGTCCGCACCGGCCAGCTCGGCGATGGCCGCGGTGATGTCCGTCAGGTTCACCAGCGCCCCGCACTCGGCGCCGCGAGCCACGCCCGGACCGGACACGATCAGTGGCACGTTGACGCCGCCCTCGTAGAGCGTGGCCTTGGCGTGGTTGGGGTCAAAGGGCGCATCGGTCGCCACGCCAGCGGTTCCGTTGTCCGCCACGAAGATCACGATCGTGTTGGCCAGTACGGCGGGCGGCATGGAGGCCAGCAGCCGGCCGATCTCGCTGTCCATGGCCTCGGTCATGGCGTGCATGTAGATGGGGATGTTGGCGCCCACGTTCGGCGGCAGATCGTAGCTGTGCAGCTCGGCCGGCGGCGCGTGGAACGGCGAGTGAGGCGCGCTGAACGCCAGCCACAGGAACCACGGCTGGGGTCCGAACGACGCCATCAGATCCAGCGCGTCGTCGACCTGGTCGGTGGTGGCGTAGGTGCGGCTGCGAGTGATGACACCGTCCACGGCCTTGTCGTAGTCCCAATAGTCAGTGCCGCCGTTGGGTCCAGGCAGGTTGTCCATGGGTCCGCGGTGGTGCTCGAAGCCCAGCAGCAGCGGGTGCTGGGCGCCGCTGAGAAACTCGCCCGCCATGTGCCACTTGCCCACGGCGGCGCTGCGATAGCCCGCAGGGTAAAGCGCCTGGGGCAAGGTGCTCTCGTCGAGGCCGAGTTCAAAGCCGGTGCCCGCGTAGGTGATGGCCCGCCCCAAGCCCGTGCGAAAGGTGTAGCGCCCGGTGAGCAGGGTCGAACGGGAGGGCGAGCAGGTCTGGTTGCTCCACGCGTTGCGAAACATCACGCCCCCGGCCGCCAGCCCGTCGATGTTGGGAGTGCGCGCCGCGTTGGGGTGCTCGCCGTAGGCACCCACGTTGTCCACGCCGAGGTCGTCGGCGATCAGCAGCAGGATGTTGGGACGCTGGCTCTGCGCTGGGCGCTCGTCGACGCCAACCACCGTTGCCGAAGGCAGCTGGGCGCTCAGGCTGCCGCACAGCAAGACCAGGGCCGTCATCACCGCCGCCACCACGGCGCTCGGAGACGGTCGCGCAAGCAAGTCATGCGGGCGAGGGCACGTGAACAGCGAGTTCATGACGAACGTCCAGGGTGCGAGGGCTAGAGAGCCCAGGGCAAGCCCGCTTGGAGAGCATTGCTGGCCGAGAAACCCGAGCGCGAACCGGCGTCGGCGAACCAGGCCTGCAAGGTGAGCGGTTCGCTTGCCCCGACGGGCCATCGAAACGTCGCGGCCCAGTTGCCGCTGTCGTCCGGAACGACCGGGACGATCACGTCGGGCGACGGTACGAGCACGCCGCCATGAAAGGGGGTCGAGAGCGTCGAGGCGCCGATGACCAGCGAGCCCGCGACCCCGGGCTGGGCGGCCGAGAGCATGACGGTCACCGGCGCGTCGGGCTCAAGCGCTCCCGTGCCCCACAGAAAGGGGACATCGAAGCTGCCGGCGAGGCCATTCCCCAGGCTGATCCACGGTGACAGGGCACCGAGCTGCAGGTGGTCGATCTCCATGGGTGCGTCGCTGCCGAGCTGCGGCGTCGCCGAAACGTGGATCGAGCTGATGGCGACCGTGGTGAACACGCCCATGAAGCGATCCTCGTCCGTTCCACCGTTCAGATCGCCATCACCCTGGGGCGCGCTGCCGCCGCCCGAGATGAGCAGACCTTCGGCATCGTATGCCTCGATGGCGATCTCGCATTGGGGAGCGCCGTCCGTCCACACGATGCCAACCGTGTTGGGCAGGGCTCCGAGTACGCTGGCGTCAAACACGAACGTGATCCCCTCGATGCCACTCTCGGCGCAGTAGGAGAAGCCCCCGTTGCCCGAGCCGTCGACGAGGCCGTCGTCACCGTCTACCGAGTCGGTCGTGGGGCCAGGGCCCATGACAAATCCCGTGGAGGCAGTGACCCCCGGGAGATTGAAGGCACCGTCTTCGAAGTTCTCGAGCAGCAGGTAGGCGTTCGGTGTCGCGAAGGGGCTGTCGCCGCGCTGCAGGTACGGGTGGCCGCCCCAGAGGGTGCCCTGGGCGTGAGACGCAGTGCCCAGCGCGCCAAGAAGCAGGGCGATCGCAAAGGTCATCTTCATGTCGGTAGCTCTCTCGGTCAGAGTCGACAACGTGGGACTTCCCGAGCCCCCCATCGCGGGCGGGCCGTCCCGGTCACCGCTCGCATCCTACCCTGGCACGCACAGCAGCGTGCGCCGCCCATGTCCCGCGGCCTTCAGGTCGAGCTCGGCGGGTTAGAGTGCCGGTCCACCCAGGAGAGCCCCATGCCGCACGGAACTCGCTCGAGATGGACGCTCGCCCTGCTCTGCCTGGCGCTCCTGGCTGCCGTCGCCCACAGCCAGGAGGGCTCGTCTGCGCCCACCGCAGCCGGTCCTGCCGAGGTGCCCGGCGACGAGCCCCTGCAGATCGTCGCCCTCGCCAACGAGGGTTTCTTGCTGCGCTGCGGCGACGACGCCGTGCTCATCGACGCCTTCCTGGCCGAGCCCTCTTCGATCTACGACGCACTGCCCCCATCGGTGCTCGTGAGTCTGCTCGGTGCAAAGCCACCCTTCGACGGCGTCGATCTGGCGCTGGTCAGCCACGTCCACGGAGACCACTTCCAACCCGCGCCCGCCCGTCGCTTCCTGGACGCCAGCCCACAGACCCTGCTGGCCAGCTCGCCCCAGGTGCTGGCTGCCCTTGACGCCCACGACCAGGCCGCCGCTGAACTCGCCGCTGGCGACGGTGCGCGAGGAGACGCTGATGCGACGCCCTCCGAGCTCTCCGCCAGCACAGCTCGCTTTCCCGCGCCGGGCCAGTCCATGACCCTGACGCGGGGCCACATCGTCGTCGAGTTCTTGCACCTGTCCCACGGCACCGGGCGCTTCGCCTCCATCGAGAACCTGGGCCACGTGATCACCCTCGCGGGACGACGCATCCTGCACCTGGGCGACGCCGCCATGGAGCCCGCGCACTTCGCGCCCTACGCCGCGACGCTGCGTGACATCGACGTGGCACTGATCCCCTACTGGTACTTCTTGTCGAGCGCGGGACGGGCGCTGCTTGCCGAGTCTGTCGACGCCTCGCTGACCATCGCTTGCCACGTGCCGGGGCAAGAACGGGACGACGTGATCGCCGCCCTGGCTGCCAGCCATCCCGACGTGATTGTGCCCCGCGTGTCCTTGCAGTCCTGGGACGTGCCAGCTCCCGCAGCGGCTGTCCAGAAGTAGAGTTGCCGACCACGCGGCTCGCTGCGACCACGGGAGCTGCCCGTGCTCATCAGCACACGCAGCGGCACCGGCCAGGACGGGATCACCAAGGTCAGCGCTGGTCGATCTTGCGTTGCTCCACCGCCGAGCCACCCACATAGCCCAGCGCCCGCAGCACGTCGGTGAGCCCTGACTCGACAAAGCCGTCATCACCCGGAGCAGGCCCCGCCACCTTTGCCCCGGGCAAGCTCAACGGCGCAAACGCCCGGGCCAACTGACCGGCCAGGAACTCGAACGCTTCGCCGTACTCACCGCCTCGCGCCAACAGCTCTACGCGCTCTCGCGGGTCATTGCCCAGGTCGTACAACTCGGCGACCCAATCACCCTGAGCGAACGGCCTACGCGCCGGATCTTGCGACGAACGAATGCGATAGCCGAGCACGGCCTTCAGCGGACCGTGGGCCACGGCGTCGGTGACGAACAGGGCCAGCTCGCCGGTCTCTTCGACCACGCTGGTGAACGACACCCGGGCCAGGACCTCCCGGCCCATGGCGCTGTGTTCGTTGCCCTCGAGAATGGGGCCCAGGCTGTGGCCATCGAGCGCGTAGGGCAGCTCGCTCACGTCATCGCCGAGCAGCTCGACCATGGTGGGAAAGAGATCGACCAGACGCACCCGATCATCGAGGTGGTCACCATGCCGCTCAGCCCAGCGATGGCCCGCGGGAAACTTCACCAGCAAAGGCACGCGCAGCACCTCTTCGTAGAGCTGCACCGAGTGCTGGGTCGCGCCGTGGTCCAAGAACTCCTCACCATGATCAGAGGTGACGATGATCAGCGCGTCGTCCCACAGCCCGGCGTCGCGGATGCCAGCCAGCCGCGCGGCCAGCTGACGGTCAGAATCCCACACCTCGGCTCGATACGCGGCGGACAGTTCGGCGATCTGTGCGTCGTTCACCGGCCCGTAGAACCAGTCGGTGGAGGCCGGGTCGATGGTGCTCGGCGCAGGCAGGTCGAGGTGCTCTCGCGCTTCGGCAGAAGGGCTGTACGGCCCGTGGGCACCAAGAATGTGCTCGTACACGAACAGCCGCTCGGGGACCACCGGCACGGGCACATCACTGCCAGTCGCCAGGTCGATGTGATCGAAGCCCTGCAACATGCCGGCGCCGGGTTGCACGTGGATGGTGAAGCGGTGGGTCCAGGTCTCGTAGCCCTTGTCGCCCAGGTACTCGGCCAGGGTGTAGAAGCGGTTGTCGAGATCGAAGAAGAGCGCGCCGCCCTCGGGCCAGGTGGGCACCCAGCCATGCATGACCCCGTGCCGCTGGGGCCACAGCCCGGTGAACATGGACGCGGTCGAGGTCTTGGTGAAGCTCGACTGCACGTAGGCCCGATCGAAGCTCACAGCCTCGCTGCGCAGCTCGTTCAGCGTAGGCATGAGCGGGCCGCCGCCTACACGAGCTGCAGCCACGTCGAGGCGCAAGGCGTCGATGGTGTACCAGTAGATCAGCGGCGGTGCGCTGACAGCTGCCGGGCTGCTCGCTGAGAGGCCAGCCTCGCCAGTGTTCGATATTTGCCCCGACATCGCCGGCAGCCCTGCCACGCCTACAGCCAGCGATCGAGCAGGCAGGGCGCTGAACGGGTCTCGCAAGGGCAACACCCGGTAGCCGTCCTGCCCCAGAGGCTGGGCACGCAAGCTGACCGTGTACGTCCGACCATTCGTCTGGGGATCACTGCCATCGCTGGTGGCGAAAAACACCAACCCGGCCCAATGGGAGTATCGACCTTGGCCCTCCGAACGGATCTCGGCGTGAAGAGAATGAGCGGGGCCGAGCGGCACGCCATCTTCGAACAGCTCCAGCCGCGACAGCGACTCGTCCACCGTGTCTGACGGCCAGCTCGGGGGAGCCGCTGCGGTCCACAGCCCACCGCCCTGATGCATGAACGGGCCCAGGGTCACCGTCTCATCGGAGGACGCCGGCGTGGCCTGCGCCCCAGCTCCCAAGCACGCGAGCAGACAGCCCAAGATCAAGCAGCGCAGGGCGGCCGAGCGAGCTGACGATTTCATCACGGCGGCTGACGACAAAAGTGACCGAAACCCCGGACAGCTGACAGCGGCAACATCCATGGCAGGACCCTCGGTGCGACTCAGGAGCTAGCAGCGACCATAGCAAGGGCCGTGCTGCCGCAAGGAGTTCAGCCCGACACTTCGATCACCGTCACGGTGACCATGGCGGGCTGGGCTGCGAACTGCACGCGCAAGTCGCCGCGCCAGCTGCCTTGCCGGTAACCGATGCGCACGGAGGCCAGGTGCTTGAGGGAGGTCTGATCTGCCTCGCCCTCAGCTGAGCAAGACTGGCTGCGCTGGGAGGTCAGCTCGTCCACCGAGCGGCTCACCGCCCCCCGCAGATCGTCGTAGGCCAGCTCGAACGCCTCCGGGCTCTCCGGCGGCTCGTCGAGCACGCCATAGAACGTCACCACCAGCAACCCGTTCTCGAACTCGGCCTCGTGGCGCAACTGATCAGGGCGTACCCCGGGCAGGCCCTCGGAGACCATGGAGCTGATGGCGTCGATGCGATCGCTGAGTTCATCACCGAGGGACGACTCGGCGGCGGCCCGGGCCTCCGGTGCGTTCCATAGATAGGCAGCGACCAAGGCTCCGCGCATGGCCCAGGCTGAAACTGCAATGGCGACAGCACCGAGCAACGCGCCTACAGAAAACGCAGGCCATGAAGGGGGGGGCTTCATGCCGGGCAGTCTAGCCACATGAACCGAGGTGCGAAGAGAACATCTTGTGGGTTGACGCAACCGCCACGACTGATCTATGCGTCCACCTCTGACCTTCAGACCAGCAGGCGCTTGGTCCTGAAGTGGGTGCCGCCGTTCACGAAGGTGATGGCCGAGACGACCTCACCGGACACCCAGGCAAAACAGGGTTCTTCCGTGGGAAAACCCGGCGGCAGGCGCAGGGTCTGGCCGCGGGTCAGCAGGTGCCGCTGATCGAGGGGCACGTTGAGCCGGGGAAACTCGGCCAGGGCCGACTCGATGCCCAGCACGTCCTCCAGCTTGACCTCTTCGGGATCCACCGCGTCGTCGAGAGTGAGCGAACCCACCCGCTCGCGCACGAGCCGGGACATGTAGCCCCCCGTACCCAGGGCGTCGCCCAGATCACGAGCCACAGAGCGCGCATAGGTGCCTGACAAGCAGCGCATGGACAGGTCGACCTCGGGCCACTCGTAGCGGGTCATCTCGAGCTCGAGAATGGTCACCGTCCGCGGGCGAGGCACCACCACGTTGCCCTTGCGCGCCTCTTTGTGCATGCGCTTGCCGTCGATCTTGACCGCGCTGTAGATCGGTGGCAGCTGCTGGATCTCACCGCGAAACGGGACCAGCGCCGCCTCGATGTCGTCTGCCGTAGGCGGCTCGGGCATGGGGTCAGTGACCACCAGGTCACCCTCGGCGTCGTCCGTCTCGCTGCGCGCACCCAGGGTCACGGTGATGTCGTAGACCTTCTCGCCCTTGACCACCAGGTCCTGGATCTTGCGAGCCTTGCCCACCACCAGCACCAGCACGCCGGTGGCCAGTGGGTCGAGACTGCCGCAGTGCCCCAGGGCCCCGATGTCGAGGCGCCGCTCGACCAGGTCGAGGGCCCGGCGGGAGGTGATCCCCAGGGGCTTGTTGACCACGATCAAGCCCCGCGGGGCGTCCTGGGTCGGCTCAGTCTTGGCTTGGCTGCTCACGAAGTGAGACCTCTCTGCTGGTGGCTTAGATCTCGCCAGTCACCACAAGGTCAACGGCCTTCTGGGTGTGGTAGGTCACGGTAAATGGCCCCTGACCGGCGACCACCCAGCGTAGCCGAATCGACCCATGGCCGGGAATGCCCCTGTCGATCTTCAATCGCGCGGGCTCGTGCTCCACCCCGTCGAACTCGGCCAGATCGAAGCGGCTGGCCCCGCTCCCCCCGGCGGCCACGATCAGGCCCTGGCCAGCGATGGTGACGATATCTGCCGGGCCGATGCCCTTGTCGGCGGACACGGCGGTCCGGGTGGGGATCCAATGGGTGTTGCGCAGCTCGACGGTGACGTAGCTGGCCCCGCCCCCCGCGTCGTCCACAGCGACCGAGACCACCTCGATCGCTGGCAGCTGCTGCGCGTGAAAGAGGCAGAAGGCCGCGTTGCGGTGCAGCATCTCCTCGATCATGAATGTGGGCGGCGTGCGACCGGTCATCTTGCGATAGCCGCCCACCTCGACCGTGCCGTAGTCCGGATGCTCGACCTCGTGCCAGTCGACCCAGGTCTCGCCGAACATCAGGTGGTCGTCGAAGAACAGCCGCCGCTCGTTGCGGCCCATGCTGTCGTCGTCATCCCCACCGTAGTACTGCCCGTCGGCCCAGAGCTCGTTGGTGAACGAGATGATGCCCAGGGTCTCACCGGCCCAGTCGACGAAGCCGCCGTGCACCTCGTAGAGATCCTTGTAGAGCACCATGTAGTTGTAGAAGGGGAGGATCTTCTCTCCGTCCTCGCCAATGGCCGTGTAGACCGCTGCGTCCGCCGAGGGGAAGTAGTCGGTGCGCCCCTTGGTACCCGGCCCCCGTAGCATCATGCCGCCGGAGTTGTGAAACGACTGCACCGCGGCGATGTTCGGGTGGGCCATGATGAAGCGCCCGATGGCCTCGGTCTCGGGGAAGCTGAACGGGAAGTCGCCGGCGCCATATTGAATGTAGCCGGGCATCCAACCCGCGGGCCAGTTGCGGTTCATGTCGTAGCCGCCAGGGCCGTCTTCGTTGACCCGCCCGTCGCCGTCGTTGTCGTAGCCCTCACCGCCGAGCATGACCCAGTCGGCCCCGAGCTGGATGCGGTCTTCACGGGCCACCCGCACCATGATGCGCTCGTCGTCAGGGTCGAGGATGTAGTCGCCAGTGCCCGCAGCCACCCGCTTGCGCATGCCCAGCAGCTCACCGTCCCCATCCAGATCGTCTGGCCCGTCTTCGTCGAGGCGGCCATCGCGATCGTTGTCGAAGGGGCGCTTGCCGCTACGCGAACTGTGGGGAGTGTTGGGCGCATCAAACCAGTGCTGCCGCCCGTCCGGGTTCACCATGGGCAAGATGTAGAACACCGTCTCATCCATGAGCGCTGCCATCGATGGCAGGTCGCCATGACGTTCGAGCAGCAGCCAGGCGGTGTAGAGCGCAGCCTCCGCGCCCTGCACCTCGTTGCCGTGGACGTTGCCGTCGATCCACATGGCTGGCTTCGACTCTGCTGAACCCGTCTCACGATTGAGCAGGGTCAGCAGAGGCATGGGACGCCCTTCGTGACTCTCGCCGATGAAGCTCAGCTCACAGAGCTCGGGCCACTCAAGGGCGAACTGTCGACACAGCTCGACGATGCCGTGGTAGTCGTAGAAACGGTTCCAGGCCACGGGGACCTGAGGATCGCGCGTCGACTGAGCCGTCGTCTGCGGAATCATCCCCGCGACGACAACGGCGATGGTCAGGACAAGGGTGCGGTAGCTCGCGCTGGATGTGTTGCAGGTCATGGAAGGGTGAGCTCCAGGCTCAGATCGTTGGCGACATCGGAGTCGACGAGGACAGTCAAGGTGGCGCCGGCTTGGGCACCTGAGAGCACCCAGCGCAGCTCGCGCCGACCGCCCAGGCCATCGAGGCGGCCGACGAGAACCTGTGCCGGTCCATTCACGCGGCTCGCCCCTTCGGGCAGCTGCAACGAGATACGCAGGGGGCGCGCCAGGTTGGCGTCCGCTGCGAAGTGGGACGCCGTGGGCAGACGCCCGGTGTTGACCAGGGTCAGGTCCACGGTGACCAGGCCCCCACCGTGGGCGGTGAGTTCGACGTCTTCGATGGTCAGCACCGGGCGGGCCTCGACCACGTCCAACAAGAAGGTGGCCAGCCGTTCGGTGAGCTCGAGGGCGGCCTCATGGGGCGGGTCGGTCAACAGGCCGGCGGTGAGTCCACCGATCTCGACCTGCCCCAGGTCTGGATGGTCGTAGCCAGCCCAGGGGACGAAGCCTTCGCCGCCACGCTCGGCGTCCAACCAGGCCAGCACCGCGGCGGGCACAGGCGAGTCGGCGTCGCTGGTGGGCTCGTCTGCGTCCTCGGCGTCGTCGCTCTCGCCAGCAGCGTCAGCGTCGTCGTCACCGGCCTCGCCACTGCCGTCGCCACTCTCATCGGCGTCGGCATCGTCGCTCGGGAAGTCCTCCGGGGCAGACCAGCTGCGCACCCCCAGGGGCCAGCGCCCCGCCTGGTGGTAGGCCCAGGCCAGCAGCGAACCGTCGCTAGGGCCGTCGCCCTTCACCTCGTGCTTGTCGTCGGCGGCCTCTTCGAAGAGCTCGGTGAAGATCTCCATGGTGGGCAGGTCGTCCTCCAGCAGGCCGTCAAGCGGCTGGGTGAACCCGCCTCGCCAGCCACCTCGAACGACCTTGCCGGCCTTCTTGGGGCCGCTCACCAGGGTGTCGTCTTCGCCCACCACCACCACGGTAGTCAAGCCCGGGTGCTCCAGCAGGTACGTCGCCAGCGCCTGGGCCTCGGGCTCGCTCAGGGGATAGGCCCCGCCCGTGGCCGTGTGCTCGACGAAGCCGTGGGAGAAGTTGCGATCGATCAGCACGCCCTCCCCGCCGTCCTCGCTGAACTCGCCGTCGCCGTCGTTGTCCCGGCCTTCGAGCAGCAGGCGATGGGTGCCCCGCTCATCGTCCCGAGGCTTGCGCAGGGCCCTGGGGTCGTGCTCGTCGATGACCCACTCGCCCGCTCCGTCCGGCACCCGCATCCAGGTGATCAGGCCGTCGCCGTTCAGGTCTTCGGGACCATCTTCGTCGACCCGGCCATCACGATCGGCGTCGCCTGGGCGGCGGTTGCCACCTCGACCGTCGGCTGGGGCCGCCGCTCCCGCGGGGTCGGCCACCGCCACGAAGACCAGAGCCTGACCGTTGAGCCGGTCAGCCAGATCGTCGGCTTCGAGCAAGCGCCGGGCCACGGACACCAGCAGCTCGCCGTCACCATGGCGGCGACCGTCGAGCCCGGCCACCACCAGCAGCCCCTGGCGACCGGCCACTGAGCCCGAGCCAGCGGCGATGGACAGGGCCGACAGCGGCGTGCCGTCCGCCGTGCTGCCCAAGGTCGTCATGGCGGCCAAGGCCGGATGATCTGCGGCCAAGGCGGCCATCCGCTCGGCCAGATCGCCGGCAACAACAGGCCCGGCCAGCAAGGCCAAGGCGAACACAACACCGGCGCGAACCGGCGAGGCGGGACCAGCCATGGGCTCGTCTCCGAAGGAGGAGGTGGTCAGAAGCGGACAGGCCGGGCATTCTACCGGCCCGACCCACTCCGGTTTCTATTCCATGCTCGACTTGATCCCCACCCGCGCCCCTGACCACCTCGACCTGCCAGGGCCCCTCTCCCGGCTCGTCGACCTCGCCTACAACCTCTGGTGGACCTGGCATCGCCCCACCCGAGAGCTGTTCGAGCGCATCCATCCCCCCCGTTGGGCCCGCTATCGCAACCCGGTGGCCCAGCTCATGCTCAGCCGCCAGGACCACCTCTGGAGCCTCTCCGAGGACGAGACCTTCCTGGCTGACATGGAGGAGGTCCTGGCCGAGTTCGACGCGGACATGAAGCGGCCAGGGGTCGACGGGCCCTCGGTGGCCTACGTCTCTGCCGAGTACGGGCTGCACGAGTCGCTGCCGGTCTATTCGGGTGGCCTGGGCATCCTCTCGGGCGACCACCTCAAAGAGGCCTCGGACCTGGGCCTGCCCCTGGTGGGCATCGGCCTCTTCTACCGCCGGGGCTATTTTCGCCAGCTGATCGACGCGGACGGCTACCAGCAGCAGTACTACCCCGACCTCGACGCCCTGCGCCTACCCCTGCTGCGGGTCCAGGATCGCAACGGCCGCACCCTCAGGGTGCCCGTCGAGCTGGGCGACCGCACGGTGCATCTGCGGGTCTGGGTCACCTACGTGGGGCGCATCCCCCTGCTGCTGCTTGACTCCATGACCACCCGCAACGCCATCGAGGACCGCTACATCACCTCGCTGCTCTACGTCATGGGCCGGGACATGCGCCTTGAGCAAGAGATCGTCCTGGGCCGTGGGGCCGTGGCCGTGGCCGAAGCCCTGGGCCTCAAGCCCCAGACCTGGCACATGAACGAGGGCCATTCGGCCTTTCTCGCCGTGGAGGCCATGCGCAAAGGGGGCAAGCAGAGCCTCCCCGATGCGGTGGCGGCCTGCCGCAGCCACCACGTCTTCACCACCCACACCCCCGTGCCAGCTGGCAACGAGGTCTTCGACCGGGACAAGGTCAGGCCGTTTCTGACCAGCACCGCCGAAGACATGGGCTGCGACGTGGAAGAGCTGCTCGACCTGGGCAACCCAGCCGAGGAGCGCAGCGAGAGCTTCAACCTCACCGCCCTGGCCCTGCGCATCTCCTCCAAGGCCAACGGCGTCTCCCAGCTGCACGGCAAGATCTCTCAGGACATGTGGCCAGGCCACGAGATCGGCGCCATCACCAACGGCATCCATGTGGGCACCTGGCTAGGCCGGGAGATGGCCAAGGTGCTGTCAGCCAGGCCGGGCGAAGACCCTCGAAAGCTGGCTGAGCGGTGCCGAGCCTTGCCGGACGCCTCGCTCTGGGCCGCCCACACCACCCAGAAGCACCGCCTGATGCGCTTCGTGCGGGTGCGCAACGCCCGGCAGGTGGCGCGGCACGGCGGTTCGACAAGCGATCTGCGGCGGGTCCAGGCGCTGCTCAACCCCACCGCATTGACCCTCGGCTTCGCCCGACGCTTCGCCCCCTACAAGCGGGCAGACCTGCTGTTCAGCGATCCCGCCCGGCTCGAGCAGCTCTTCTGCAACGAGAGCCGCCCGGTCCAGCTGATCATGGCCGGCAAGGCCCACCCAGCTGACCGAGCTGGCCAGGCGATCATCCGCCGCATCTGGGAGCTGGCGGGCAACCAGAAGCTCCACGGCCGCATCGTGTTCGTCGAGGACTACGACATGGCCGTGGCCCGGCTGCTGGTGCGCGGGGTCGATCTGTGGCTCAACACGCCCGAATGGCCTCGCGAGGCCTCTGGTACCAGCGGCATGAAGGCGGGCATCAACGGCGTGCTCAACGCTTCGGTGCCTGACGGCTGGTGGGCCGAGGTCGACGACCCCGAGCGGGGCTTCACCATCGGCACCCAGCAGCCCCCGGACCCCACCCGGGACGGCGCCCTGCTGCTCGACCTCATGGAGCAGGACATCGTGCCTGCCTACTACGAGCGAGACGCGGAGGGCGTGCCCCGGCGCTGGATCGAGATGATGCGCCGGTCGACGGCCACCGTCCTGGAGAACTTCTCCACCCGGCGCATGGTCGAGGAGTACGCCCGGGACATGTACGGCCTACCCGTGGACGCGAGCACCACCAGCTGACCGGCCGCCCGACTCCGAGCGGGCTCGCAGCTCACCAGATCTGAGACCGAGCCGCCCCGCCGCATCTTGTGGACAAGCCGCGGAGAACTCGAATCCCAGGGGCTGATTCGCCCACCCACAGGCTGAGCTCAGGCACACGCCAGACGGAACCAAAATTCAGCGGCCAGCAGACGGTCACCGGCCCCTGATTGGTCTTTTCCTGGAGAAAACGGCGATTCTCTCAAGTCAGCCCCTTTCAGTGCCGATGAGACCGGCGACGCCGAGGGGTACAAGTTCTACAAACTGTCCAAAAAAACCAGGGCAGCGGTTACATTCCGGATCTTGCATCGTCGAGGCGACGTCACAACTGTTGACAACTCGGGAAATACGGGCGTTTCCCCCAGGTCGCAGACGCGAGTGGAGGCTGGTTCGTGCCGACAGGAACCTTGGTTGGTCGTTTGGAGCGCCATCTCGGCGTGACCGCGATCAGTCACCTGTTGCCCCTCGATCTGGCCAACGATCTGCACCTGGACGAGCTGGCGCGCATGCTGCTCGACCGCTTCCGCAGCCAGAACGACACCGAGGCCTTTGCCCTCCTGGCCGAGCTGACCCACGAGCGCCTGGCCCAGATCGCCAACGGCATCGCCCGTCGGCTGTCCCCCACGGTCGACCCCGACGACCTGCAGTCGACGTTCATATCACGGCTCTTTACGGACCTGCGAGGCAGCGAGAGGCAGCCCGTGCGGCGTTTCCTGGCCCTGGCCCACACGTCGATGAAGAACGCGGTCTTCGACCAGTTGCGCCACCAGAAACGAGCCCAGCTGGGAGGGCCCCGGTACCAGGGCACGCTCAACCACCCGGTCGACCCGGCCGACGTCGCCCAAGACCAAGAAGAGACCGCCCTGCTCAGCCGTTTTGGCGAGGCCATCACCGAGCTCACCGAGGACTGCATCCACAAGCTGGACCCCCGTGAAAAGAACGTGCTGGTGGCTCGGGAGATCCTGGGCATGAGCTACGAGAGGGTGGCTGCCCTGCTCTCTCTGCAGGCCGACCAGGTGGGCATGATCATCCGCCGGGCACGCAAGCAGCTGGCCGATCGGCTTGTGGAGAGCCTGGACGAACAACGCCCCGGCGGCATGGACGACGACGCCGTGGGCCGCACCCGAGACCTCGTCCGCGCCTGCCTGCAGAGCAAGGAGCGGGTGAAGAACGTCCGCACCCTGGTGCAGCGCCTGCTGGATGAGTCGGCCATGGCCGGGCGCCGGCATCTGGCAGACCTGATCTACGAGCTGTCCAAGTCGTCCCTGCTCTCGGTCCCCGGGCTGCAGTCGCGCATGCTCGTGGCCACCCAGCCCCGTCACCGTGATGTGGTCGCCGGCGATGTGCGCAACATCACCGCGCGGCTGGCCGGTGTGGACGAGGCCGTCGACTCCAGCGCGGTCGCCTCCCTGACCCGGTCCCACAGCGCGGGCAGCGCTCTGGATGACACGGCCCACTGCCTCGCCGTGCTGGCCCAGATCGAAGGACCCAGCGGCCGCCAGCAGGTGGCCACGGCGCTGCACCTGATCTACTCGTCTCGCCTCGAAGAAGCAGAGGCGCTCTTGCGCCAGCTCACCGAGGCGGACCTGCCCGCGAAGACGCGACAGAACGTGTATCGCAACCTGACCCTGACCCTGCTGCGGCAGGAGCGCTGGAGTGACGCCCTGCAAGTCGCCGAGCGGTCGGCGGACGAGTGGCCGGCCGACCCGGTGCAGGTCATGAATGTGTGCTACGCCGCTGCACGTACGGGAGACGTGCCGCGGTTCGAGGCCAACGTCCAACACCTGGCGTGCATCGAACGCCAGCAGCCGTCCCCACGGGTGAGATCGTGGATGGAAGGCGAGTTGCCCGGCTTGGCACACGCGCTGAAGCTCAAGACCAACCACCTCTGCAATCTGCTTGCGCCACCGGAAGAGGGCGCCAGCGCCGGAATGCCAACGACATGACCATCGCTCGCCGTTCATCGCCGCTCACCGTTCTCTGCCTGACGCTCGTCATCGCGTGGGGGGGCGCCGCGCCCGTCCATGCCGGCAATCAGCTGATCAATGGCCTGAATGGAGGAGGCCCAGCCACCGCCAGAGGCAACGACGGCGTGGGCGGCATCGAGCGAGAGAAGAAGCCCACCGCAGGGCCGGGAAACACCGGGCCGGGACAGCCCCAGAACGGCGGACTGATCACGCCCATCGGCCCCACGCCCCCACGCACCGGGTCGTCGAACGATCTGACCTTCGGTGGCTGGCTCAACCTGGGTCAGGGCCTGGCCGGGGCCACGACGGTGCCTGCCCTTGAGCTCGTGCTCTTCACCCAGGCCCAGGCGGCCCTCTCGCTCATGGTGGCTGGCGGGCTCCCAGGCAACGACGTCTTCATCGTCGCCGGCACCCAACAGCTGCCCACGGCCTTCAAGGGCGGGGTGCTCGTGCCCAGCCCCGATGTGCTGATCACCGGCCTCTCCCTCGACGACCGGGGCCAGCTGATCCTGTCTCTGGACGCCCTGGAGCGCCTGCCTCCTCTGATGTTGCTCTACGTCCAGGCCTGGATGCCTGACCAGAGCAACCTGCAGGGCTTCAGCGCGACCAACGCCATCGCCGTGGTGGTGCCGTAGCCGCCTCTGCTCAAGGGGTGTTACTTTTCTGCGCAGCTGACGGCATGAAGGAAACAGCCCCCCAACCTCCACAGGTCGGTCACAATGGCCGCCAGGGCGACGAGGCTCCAGGGCGCTGGGAGAAAACCACACGTGACGGCACACGATGCCATGGAGCGCCTGGCACAGCACTCGCTGGCCACCGAGATGCCGATCGCCATCCCCTTCGACCGGCGAGACGACCAGGCCCTTGAGCTGGTGGCAGGCGCCCTGCTCTTCCGCTTTCGTGAGCAGGACGACACCGAGGCGTACGTCTTCCTGGTCGAGCTGCTCCACGACCGGCTGGTGCAGATCGCCAGGCGCCTCACCAGAAGCCTGTCGGTCCTCTCTGACCCCGAAGACCTGGTCTCCGCCTTGATGGCCAAGCTCTTCACGGATGTACGCAAGGGCCAGCCCCTGGTGCGCAAGTTTCTGGCCCTGTCGTTCACGATCATGCGCAACGAAGCGATCAATCAGCTCAGGCGACGGCAGCGGTTGCACCAGCACACGCTTGAGTACGGCGAGTTGCAGGCTGATCTGCAGGCACCCGCCGACCCCGCCGTCCTGCTCGAAGATCGCGAGCACCACGAAGACGTGCGCCTGCTGGGCACTGTCTTTCTCACGGTGGTGAACCAGTGTTTTCACAGCTTGCGGACCCGCGATCGCCAGGCCCTGACTCTGCGCGAGATCGAGGGCAGGAGCTACGAAGACATCGCTGTGCAACTGGCTGTGCCCCGGCCCCAGGTGGGCATGATCATCAAACGGGCTCGCACCCGGCTGGCGCGACAGATCGACAAGATGTTTCAAGCACTGCACTTGCGCCTGCTGGGCCACGGCCTGTCCAGTCAGACCGCGCCAGCACCGGCGCTCACCCTCAACCGCACGCCCAACCCTCGGAGATCCACACCATGACGACTTGCGAGGAGATGACCTTCGAGCGCCTGCTGGCCCACGTCACCCATCTCGGCAACAGTGACTGCGGTCGCAACGGCGCGTCTGTCGACAACGTCGGACACAGCGACTACGGCGACCCCAACCATGAGCCCACGAGCGACGTCGCACTGCTGCACCACATCGCCTTCTGCGATCGCTGTTCGGCACGGGTGCTCGCGCTGCGCGTCCAATCCCTGGCTCTCGCCACGCTGGGCAGGGGCCTCCGGAGCGCCGGCATCGACCCAGCCAGCGAGGCAGACGGCTTCAGCAGCTCGAGGGACGCCGACCTGCTTTGCTACGGCACAGACACAGACATTGACTCTGACGTTGACTCTGACGTTGATGAGCTCATCGACGGTCCGGCAGATCTGATCCTGCTTGAGCAGGCTCTTGAGTCCGATCCAGACGTGCGCCCAGACCTACACCCAGCCTTGGACGGCGGCGACGGTGCCGATGATGGCCCGGGTGCTTGCCTGGGAGCCGTCCGTGACGCGGGCCTGGCGAACTTTCACCAGGGCCTGCGAGAACTCTATCGCGCGTGCCTCTGGGGGGATCCCCGGCGAGCCAGACAGCTGGGAGAAACGTCCCGTCCCCGGTGCATGGGCGAGATCGCCCTCGATCTCACCAGCCTGGCCAAGCGACTGAGCGGCCTGGGGTTGGCCATCACCGCCGATGACCTGCCCACCGCCATGCCCTCTCCCCAGCAGGTCGTTGAGACGGCGGGGCCCCTTCTTGACCGTATCACTGCCCTCGAAGGGCCCAGCCCATGGGTCGCCCGGGCCCGTTCCGCGCTGCGAGGCGGCTGACAGAACCGTCGCCTGCGCTGCTCACCGGCCCGCTCTTCTCAAAAGCTTCTACTGCGGCTGCGTCTGGTGAGATCTGCAGACCTGAGCCTGCCCCGCGGAGACAGGCTCAGTAGCCCATGGCCTGGCCGTCTTTGCGGGACTCACTGGCACCTCGGTAGAGACGGCTCGCGCCATGCAGGTCGTCGATAGCGATGGCCTGGTAACCGCCGAAGCCGCCCGGGCCCACTTCGACCTGGTGCCCGCGCTCCCTCAAGCCGTCTGCGATCTCGGACGAGACGCTCGGCTCGAGATGCACCACACCGCCATCACTCATCACCTCGCCCGTGGGCTCTGACGAACCCTCGTGACGCCAGCGCGGGGCGTCCCCGGCCTCCTGGACGTTCATGCCGTGGTCGAGCATGTTGGCAACGATCTGCACGTGGCCCTGGGGCTGCATGGCCCCACCCATGACGCCAAACGAAAGCACGGGCAGCCCCGCCTTGGTCAGCATGGCGGGGATGATCGTATGAAAGGGGCGTTTTCCCGGGGCGAAGGCGTTGGCGTGTGCAGGGTCGAGAGCGAACAGGTTGCCCCGGTTCTGGAGGGTGAATCCCCAACCCTCGGGGACGAAACCCGAACCAAAGCCGGTGTAGTTGCTCTGGATCCACGACACCACCTGGCCCTGCTCGTCGGCGGCGGTGAGATACACGGTGTCACCCCGCTCCAACGCCAGGTCTCCGCCGGGCAGCTTCTGGCTCGCCCGGTTGTCGTCGATCAGGGCCCGACGCTCGCTTGCGTAGGCTGACGAGAGCATCTTCTCCAGGGAGGGCGCTCCGAACTCGGGGTCGCAGTAGCTGCGCGCCCGGTCTTCGTAGGCCACCTTCTTGGCCTCGATCATGCGATGCCAGGTGAGCGGATCGCCTTCGCCCAGCGCCCACGGTTCGAGCATCTTCAACATCTGCTGGGCGGCCAACCCCTGCCCGTTGGGAGGCAGCTCCCAGAGCTCGTGGCCACGGTAGGAGACGCTCACCGGCGTCACCCATTGAGACTTGTGGGCGGCCATGTCGGCGGCGGTCAGCGCACCACCACCTTGGCGCAACACCTCGACGATCGCTGCGGCCGGCGGCCCCTCGTAGAAGCCCCGAGACCCCGACGCGATGAGCAGCTCGTAGCTCCGGGCCAGGTCGGGGTTGTGAAACCGCTGCCCCTCAACAGGCGTGCGACCGTCTACGAGAAACGTGCCTGCAAAGCTGGGGACGTGGGCATAGCGATCGTCGGCGCCACTCCACGCTGCGGCGATGATCTGGGTGATGGGCACGCCGTCGCGGGCAGCCTCGATGGCCGGGCGCAGCAGGCGCTCCATGGGCAGCCGCCCGAAGCGCTCGTGCATGACGAACCAGCCGTCAACGCAGCCAGGCACGGACACGGACAGGGCCGAGCGCAGAGGGATCGACGTCTCGCCCGTGCGGCGCAGTCGCTCAACCAGCGTGCTCAGGGACAGCCCTTGTGGCGAGCGCCCGCTTCCGTTGAGGCCCACCAGCTTGCCGAGGGCAGGGTCCCAGACCATGGCGAAGAGATCGCCGCCCAGGCCGCAGCCCGTGGGCTCGGTCAGCCCCAGCATGGCGTTGGTGGCGATGGCTGCGTCGACCGCTGAGCCCCCGTCGGCCAGCACATCGGCACCCACCCGCGCGGCCAGGGGCTGGCTGGCGCAGACCATGCCCCGGGTGCCGAGCACTGCGGAGCGCGTGGCAAAGGCCCGTCCCGCGATGCGGTCGCTCACGAGGGTTGAGCTGCCCCGACCTCGAAGAAGGCCCGATGCAGACCCTCCAGGGCATCACGCAGCTTGCGCCGAGGCACGGCACAGCTGAGCCCCACATCCTCGGGACCATGGGAGATGAGTTCGACGTCCACGCCGAGGCGGGCCAGGCCTTCAAGCATGGTGGCCGCGATGCCTGCGTCCTGAGCCACGCCCTCTCCCACCACGCCCAGCAAGGCCGAGTCGGCGAAGAGGTCGAAGCCCTCGATCAAGGCCCCCTCCTCTTCGGCGAGCAGGCGCAGGGTGCGCCGGGTCGCCACCACATCGCCCTCGACCACGGTGAACGACAGGGTCGTCATGGAGCTGACGATGGTGTCCACGTCGATACCTGCCGCCCCCACGGCGGCCAGCACACCGGCCACCGCGCCGGGGCGATTGACCATGCCCATGGCCCGCACCCGCACCACCGCCACGCCCTCGCGGTGCACCAGGGCGGCCACGCGATGGCGACCGTTTGCCACCTGCTCGACGATGCGCGTGCCGGGTCCGTCCGGGTTCTCGACGCTGCGCACGCTCACAGACAAGGGCAGGCCGCGCAGGGGCAGAAGACACCGGGGATGGAGGATGCGGGCGCCGTAGTAGCCCAGCTCGCAGGCCTCCTCGAACGAGAGCTCGGGCACTCGCCGCGCGCCCGGGACCCAGCGAGGGTCGGCGCTCATGAAGCCGTCGACGGCCTTCCAGAGTTCGAGCCCGTCGGCGCCCAGGCCCGCCGCCACCACGCTCGCGCTGTAGTCCGTGCCGCCGCGCCCGAAGAGGACCACATCGCCGTCGGCGTTCGTGCCGTAGAAGCCCGTGAGCACCAGCACCCTGTCGTGCAGCTCGTGGTCGAGGCGAGACAACCCGGGCCGGCTGGCGGCCACATCGCAGGCCCCGACGCGATAGGGCCCCACCGCGACCAGCCCTGCTTCTTCGGAGGACACCGCTCGGGCGTCTGCTCCCGCAGCCCTGATCGCTGCGGCCACCAGGGGCGCCGAGAGCCGCTCGCCGTGGGCCAGCAGCAGATCATGGGTGCGATCGGTCAACTCACCGGTGAGGCGGATGCCGGTGAGCAGGCGCTCGATGCCATCGAGATGCCGGGTCAGGGCGAAACTCACGTCATCGGCGTCTGCCAGCCCCGCGACCAGGGCCTCGTGGCGCTGGCGCAGGTCGGCGACGAACGCCCGGGCCAGCTCTCCGCCGGAGCGGGGGTCGAGGGCCTGCTGACCGGTGCGCTGCAGGTCGTCCGTCACGCCCTTCGCCGCGGACACCACCACCACCAGCCGATCACCTCGCCGCCGACGGGCCACCAGAGCGGCCACCACCGCGGACAGGTCTTCGGGGCGTCCGAGCAGGGCACCGCCCACCTTGATGACGGTGAGCTGACCTCGGCTCACGAGATCCCGCCCACCAGTTCGGTGTCGCCGCCCACCAGTTCGGCGTCGCAGTGCAGGGCGACCGACCCGTCGACCCCAAAGCTCGTCTGGAGCGGCGCGAGCAGCCCTGGATCTTGGGCCTGGGTCTCGACCAGCAGCTCGGACACCACCTCCCGCCCTCTGGGACCCAGCGTGCCGAGGGGCGCGCGACATCCAGCAGACAGGAGGCCCAGGTCTTGCATGGCTTGCTTGAGCGGCACCGGATTGCGCACCCGCTGCGGCACCATCAGCACCTCGCCCCTCACTTCGACCGCTTCGTCGACGGTGATCAGTCCCAGGCCGAACAGGGCCTTGAGCCGATCGTGAGTCTGCCGCGCCCGGACCGCCTCGCCGGCCTTGCTCGCAGCCACCAGCTCGACCATGGCCCCTGGCACCAGGTTCGAAAGCACCGAGAAGCACCCTTGAGCTCGAATGGACGGGTCGAGCAGGGCGCTCCTTGCGTGTCCGTCGTCACCGCAGATGAGCATGAAGTCGTCACCGCAGAGCGAGCGCACCCGCTCCATGCGAGCCAGGCGGCCGGTGGCGTCCTTGACCCCGATGACATTGGCATGATCTTCGGCCAGGCGAGCCAGGTCATCCGGCAGCAGCTCGGTGCCGGTGCGGCTGGGCACCGCGTAGGCGATCAGCCGGGCCTCGGGCAGGGCGGCGGCGATGGGCCCATGCCAGTGCGAGCGCAAGGACGTGCTGGACGCCCCAGAATAGGGGCAATCAGCGAGGAGCAGCTGGGTGAGGCCCAGGCTCAGGGCGCTGCGGCCGCGAGCCACCACCTGCTCGACCCGCCCAGCCCCCAGTCCAGCGATCAGCCGCTCCGCAGGGACGACCTCGCACGCAGCCCGCAGCAAGCCCTCGTACTCTCGGTCAGAGAGGGCCGCGCACTCGCCCGTGGTCCCCGCCAACAAGATCTGATCGACGCCTTGAGCCAGCTGAAAGGCCAGCAGTCGCCGCAGGGCCTCAAGATCGAGGCTCATCTGCCGCCCCGCGAAGGGCGTCACCAAGGCCGTCATGAGCATTGCCAAACCTCCCTGGTCGCCAAGCAACCTGTGCCTGCTGAACCTCGTCACCGCGCAAGGTGCAATCTACCAGCCGACAGGCGCGGAACCAGCTGCGATCAGCGACGAAGACGGACGAGCAGACGAAACATGTCGAGAGCCCTGGCAGCCGGTGCTGGGAGCGCTGCACTTTTCGCACAGGCTGCTATGGGATGCTGGCCACCCCCCCCTCCCCATGAGCGAGATCTCAAATGACTGCCCACCCCCACTTCGACGACGGCGGCACCCTCGACTGGCACACCCGCTTCGAATCCGCCCTGACCAGCGCCAAGGCCCAGGGCAAGAAGGTCTTCGTGGAGATGGGCCGAGAGCTCTGAGGCAACTGCCGCAGCCTGGTTCAGGCTGTCATCCGTCAACCCGCCGTGGCTCAGCTGCTCAAGGACCACTTCGTGGCCCTCGCTTCAGACTGCGACGCACCCGAGCCCCCGCTGATCGACCTGGTCAGCGAGAACATGGTGGGAGCGAGCATGCTGCCCTTCGTCTTCTTCGTGGACGGGGACGGTCGCTGGCTCGATGGCTTCTCCGGGGCCATCGATCCTGCAGGGCTGCAAGAAAAACTTGAGGCCTTGGTCAGCTGAATGGGCGGTTTGGGGCTCTTTGTGGCCCCCTTGGTCGTCTCAGGCTGACTCTCGGCTGCGAATCCCCCCCCGCCCCGGAGGAGTCGCGCTAGAATTGCCGCCCGTTCGCTCCCTCCCAAGAGCCAGCAGAGGAGCAGGTGCGCCGTCAAGACGGGCTCCTGTCACCCTGGCTCAGATCCGATCCAGTCTTCATGGCCTCTCTCCCCCCACGGCCGCTGGGCTCAACGCTGATCCGCCACTGGGCCCTGTGGTCCCTCTGGCTCGTCATGGTCGCGGCTCCCATGGCAGCCTCCCAGAGCGCCCCGGCGAGGGTGTTGCCTGCCCAGCGACCTGCCGCCATCGACGCCGACCTCTTCGCAGCCATGGCAGGCGCGGCGTCCAACGAGCAGATCGACGTGTACCTGGTACTCGACGATCGGCTCTCGGCCGCCGAGATGACCGCCGGCCTCGAGGCTCTGCCGAAACGGGAGCGACGGGCCCAGATCGCCCAGCGCCTCGCCGCCCACGCCGACGTGAGCCAGGCTGACCTGCGGGCTCAGATTGACCAGGCCGTGGCTGCCGGGCGGGCCAGCGAACCGGACGTGCTCTGGATGGGCAACGCGATCCTGTTCAGCGGCGAGCCAGGCCTGCTGGCCGAACTGGCGATGCAGCCCGGGGTCGATCGTCTGCGCCGGGTGCGCCCTGCGTCCCGGGAGCAGATCCAGGACACCGGCGCCTCCGCCGCCTACCCGTTCTACGATGACTTCGAGAGCGGCACTCTCCTGCCCCACTGGCAGGTGACCGTCTCCGGCAACGGCTACGTCCTCGTGGACGACGAGGACGACTACGAACCCATCGGCCAGTACCAGGCCCTCATGGCCTCGTCGATCGACCTCGTCGACTCCACCGCGTCCATGACCGTGCAGCTCGACCTCACCGGCCAGACCAACGTCGGCATCCGCTTTCAGCAGAAGGAGTTCGGAGACGAAGATCACCCTGAAGACGGGGTCTTCGTCAGCGACGACGGCGCCAACTTCGTCAAGGTCATCGACCTCACCGGTGGCCCCGCCGACTACGCCTCACAGTGGATCACTCTCGACCCCGTGATCGCCGCCATGGGCATGGACTTCACCAGTACCTTCTTCGTGCGCTTCCAGTGGCGGGACAACTTCGACATCCCCACGGACGGCATGGCCTTCGACAACATCGAGATCGGCCCGGGCGTCGGGGTCGAACCCACCGCTCAGGCCGAAGCCAACATCGTGGCCCTGGGCGCGCCACCCCTGTGGGCCCTGGGCGTCAATGGTGCGGGCGTCATGATCGGCAGCATCGACTCGGGCATCCTCAAGAGTCACCCCGACCTGATAGGTGCCTTCTGGAACAACCCCGGCGAGATCCCGGGCAACGGGGTCGACGATGATGGCAACAACTACATCGACGACATCTGGGGCTGGGACTTCGAGAACGACGACAACGATCCTCAATCCACCGACCCCCACGGCACCCACTCGGCGGGCTTGATGGTGGGAGACGGCGCATCGGGCAAGATCACCGGCATGGCCCCAGGCGCCACTCTGGTGAACTGTCAGGTGGGGACCGAGACCGAGTACTGGCTGGCCCAGCAGTACCTGCTCGCCGTGGGCGTGGACGTGATCAGCTCCAGCTTCAGCTACAAGTGGCCGCAGCAGCCCGACTACCACATGTTTCGCCAGCTCTGTGACGTCGAGCTGGCAGCCGGCATGATCCACGCCAACTCGATCGGCAACCAGGGCAACCAGCAGGGCAGCCACCCGGTGCCGTTCAACATCTCGACGCCTGGCAACGTGCCCTCGCCCTTCGGTCACCCCGACGCTGAGAGCGGCGGCCGCTCGTCGGTCATGGCCTGCGGCGGTGTGAACCTGGCCGACAGCTCGCTCTACGGCCCCAGCGGCCAGGGCCCGTCGGCCTGGGAAGACGTGACCCTCTATGCGTCGGGTTACCCCCACCTGCAAGACAGCGCCTACTGGGATTACCCCGTGGGCGGCTTCGGCGGCGGCCAACCCGGCCTGCTCAAGCCCGACGTGGTGACCTTCACCAACACCGTGCTGACCACGACCCTCAGCGGCGGCTACGGCAATTTCAGCGGGACGTCCGCGGCCACTCCCCAGCTCGGCGGCGCGCTGTGCCTGCTGTCACAGTTTCAGCCTGAGGCCGAACCCCGCCATCTGGCCGCAGCCGTCGAGCTCGCCGCCGTCGACCTCGGCCCCCCCGGCAAGGACAACGCCTTCGGTGCCGGGCGACTCGACACGTTCAAGGCTGCCCGACGACTGGTGGTGCTGGCCAAGGGCGTCCCCAACGTCGTGCCCATCGGCAACGCGTTTGCCCTGGAGGTCAGCGGCCAACCGAACACCCTGGCGTTCGGCTTCGTCAGCGCGGGCCTGGTCACCAACGTGGGCGACTGGAACCTCGACCTGCCCTTCCTGCCTCTGCCCCCCCTGCCCCTCGACGCCTCGGGCCGCCTGAGCCTGCCCCTGGGCATCCCCAGCGACCCCCTGCTGGTGGGCCTCACGGTCTGGGTGCAGTACGCCCAACCGTTTGCGGACATCGGCTTCGGGCTGGGACACTTCTTCGCCGTGCCCGAGCCCATCAGCTTCACTTCCTGAGCAGCCGTCCCCCTGCCTGCTTTGGTAGTGTCGACCTCCCGTCGCCATGACGGGTCTCGGCCATGGGCGCGAAGGTGCCACGCCCCGACTCGTCGTGTCATCACTGCGTCCGTGCGCTTCGAGAGCTTCGAGAGAAAGAGCAACCATGGCAGCCACATCACAGAAGGCCGGCAAGACCCGGGCCAAGAAGCGCAAGCCCAGCAAGCGCTCCCTCAACATCGGCGATCTGCAGCGGCTGCGCATGGTGGCCACTCCGGCGGTCTCGCCCGAGGGCACCCGGGTCGCCTTCGTGGTCAAGCAGGTGGGCCACAAGAACGACGACATCACCAACTTGTGGATGGCCGACGGCATCGACGGAGGCTGCCGACAGTTCACCAGCGGCGACAAGGACAGCCAGCCTGCCTGGTCCCCCGACGGGCGCACACTGGCCTTCATCAGCCGACGCACAGAGCACCGCGACCAGATCGCCCTGATCGATGCGGACGGCGGTGAGGCCACCACGCTGACCGATTTCCCTGAAGGCTCCATCGCCAACTTCGCCTGGGCGCCAGAAGGCCGCTCGCTCGCGGTGACCTTTCGGGCCGTTGCAGAAGAGTGGACCTCGGACGCAGTAGAGGCCCGCGAAGAGTCCGGCGAGTGCGACCCACCCCGGGTGATCGACGACCCCTGGTATCGCTATGACGGCGACGGCTACTTCAACGCCCAGCGCTTTCAGCTCTTCTCTGTCGACGCCATCAGCGGCGCCACGCGGCTGCTCTGGGGCAAGGACCGCACCGGGTTCTTCTCCTACAGCTTCTCACCCGACGGCAAGCGCATGGCGCTCATCGCCAACCGCCACAAGCAGTCGTACGCCTGTGGCTGGAAGTGCGAGGTGCTGACCCTCGACATCAAGTCGAGCAAGCTCACCGCCTTGCCCGGCATCCCCGATGGGGACAAGTCCTCGGTGGCCTGGTCTCCGGACGGGACCCAGCTCGCCTGGGCGGGCAGAGAAGACCCGGAGGGCAAGCTCGAAGGGAACAACCTCGACCTGTGGGTCTGCGATGCCAAGAAGGGTGGCGCACGCAACCTGACCGGTCGCGAAGACTATTGCCTGGCCGCTCCCACCCTGGCCGACGTGGCCGAGGTCGACTTCGAGCCCCAGCTGCGCTGGCATCCCGATTCGAAACGTCTCTGGGTGCAGATCGGCTGGCATGGCGAGACCCACCTGGCCACCATCGCCGCCCGAGGCGGGCCGCTCACGTTTCACACCAAGGGCCGCCGCCAGGTGCGCATGGGCAATCTGTCTGACGACGGGCGAACCATGGTGCTCACGGTCGAGTCGTTCACCCGACCCGCCGAAGTGCACGTGGCGAACATCCCGCCGCTCACGGCGAGGGGCGCGGCCGATGTGCAGCTGGAGTCCATGGCCATCAGCGACGTGAACGGCGCGTTGATGAAAGAGCTCGACCTGCCAGCAGCCAAGAGCACCTGGGTGAAATCAGCAGACGGCACCAAGGTTCAGCTCTGGTGGCTGCTGCCCAGCGGGGCTTCGGCGAAGCGCAAGCGGGCCACGATTCTCGAGATTCATGGTGGCCCCCAGACCCAGTACGGCTGGGCTTTCTTTCATGAGTTTCAGCTGCTCGCTGCGGCGGGCTACGCGGTGGTGTTCAGCAACCCCCGGGGCAGCAAGGGCTACGGTCAGGCGCTCTGCTCCGGCAACCGCAACGACTGGGGCGGCGCCGACTGGGCCGACCTGCAGGCGGTCACGGCCTGGATGCGCGAGCAGGCGTTCTGCGATACCTCGCGCATGGGCGTCATGGGCGGCAGCTTCGGGGGCTACATGACCCTCTGGGCCATCGGCCACACCCACGAGTTCAGGGCCGCCATCGCCGATCGCTGCGTGGCCAACATGGTCTCCATGTGGGGCGCCAGCGACGTGTACATCTGGCCCGACACGTACTTCCCGGGCAACACCTGGGACGACACCCAGGCCATGTGGGACATGAGCCCGCTCAAGCATCTGGGCAAGTGCAAGACGCCCACGCTGCTGATCCACAGCGAGGGCGATCTGCGCTGCAACGTGGCAGAGTCCGAGCAGGTCCACGCAGCTCTCTCCATGCGCGGGGTGCCCGTGCGCTTCGTGCGCTACCCGAAGAACACCTCCCACGGCATGTCCCGGGGCGGGCCGCCAGACATGCGCGCCCACCGCCTGGGTCAGATCCTCGAATGGTGGCAGCGCTGGATGTCCAAGAAGTAGCAGCCTGATCGCAGGGGGACTGCCCCCACAGCTGGACAGCTTCGCGGCGGGCACGCACACTGCGCCCAGGTTCAACATCCTGTCCCACACGCATCGTGGGCCTGCAACCGGAGCGGGCATGACCAAGAAGAACGGCAAGAACGGCGGCAAGAAGGGGCAGAAGAAGCGTCGCTCTGACCGGGTGCCCTTCTCCCCCTGGGCGGGCGTAGGAGGCGCGGCGATCGATCCGTTCGACGACGCTCCCGAGGACACGCCCGCGGTGGCCCCCCCAGCCATGGAGTTCGAGGCCTTGGACCCGGCACCCGAGGACGCTGGCCCCATCGCCGCTGAATCCGTGGCTGCTGAATCCGTGGCCGGTGAATCCGTGGCTTCTGAATCCTTGGTCCCCGAGGCGGTGGCGGTAGAGCCTGAGCCCGCCCGCCCGGCCTTGATCCAGCTCGCTGCCGCTCCTCGAGGCGCCGCCAGCCTCAACGTGGTCAGCAACGGCCGGAAGCCAGCGCCCAGTGTTGCGTCGAGCGCAGCGGCTGGGTCGGCGCCCGTTGCGGCCCAGCACAACCCCGCCCCAGCCTCCGTGCCCGACGCCATGCCCGACACACCCGTCGTCCCCCTCTCCCCCGAGGGCTGCACCCGGCTCGCCGCATACCTGGCTGCCGTCACGATCCTCTGCCTCTTCGGCGTGGCCATGAATTGGCCCGAGTCAGCCATGGGAGAAGTGGACACCGCCCTCGATCAGTCGCTGTTGCTGCTGGCAGTCTTCTCTGGCGGCCTCGGAGCCTGCATCCACGCGGTGCAGTCGTTCACCACGTTCATGGGCAACCGCCAGCTGGGCGCCAGCTGGGTGCCCTGGTACGTGCTGCGGCCCCTGATCGGCATGTCCCTCGCCTTCTTGGGCTACGTCATCGTGCGCGTAGGGCTGATCCCCTCGTCACCCGCCGACGTGAACCCAGCAGGCATCGCCGCCATCGGCGGACTGGCCGGCCTGTTCGCCAAGCGAGCCCTGCAGAAACTGGCCGAGATCAGCGACACGGTCTTCCGCGTGCAACATCCCCACGAAGAGAAAGACGCCCTGTCGCCAGGCAGCGCCAAGGTCCCCACCCGCAACACCACCAGCCGCGGGACCTAGACCGCGCCCCAACCCCACAGCCCCGCGTTGCAACCTGCCCCCCCCGCGCGCCCCAAACGCTCCAGGCGCTCCAAGCGCTCCAAGCGCTCCAAGCGCTCCAAGCGCTCCAAGCGCTCCAAGCGCTCCAAGCGCTCCAAGCGCTCCAAGAGCGTCGCCCCCAAAGCAGCAACGCAAGGAAGGCCAGAGTCGCCACCCCCTCCACCGGCGAGGGCTGCCCTGTTTTATCACCAAGGGGGGTCTGCAGCGAGTGTGGAGGCCAAGCCGACCCTGTCCGAGCGAAACGGCCCCCCTTGGTGAAAAAACAGGGCAGCCCGCAACCTCGCAAACAACGCGACCTATGGCGCAGACGTCTTCACCGTCATCACCGGGCAGACGCAGCGACGCACCACGCGCTCGGCAGTCGAACCAATGAGCAGGTGTCGCACGCCGGTCAGGCCATGGGTGGCCATGACCACCAGATCGACATCGCGCTCTTCGGCGAGTTCGCAGATGCGCAGGGACGCCGTGCCTTCTGCCACCAGGGGTGCGGCGGAGACACCACGTTCTTTCAGCGCCTCGATCACCGGGCCGAGGGCCAACTCGGCGCCCTTGCACGCCTCAGCGGCCAGATCGACCGCAGCTGTGGCGGCCAGACCGTAGGCCACGGGATAGAGCACGGGCTCTACGACGTGAAGCACCAACAGCTCGGCGCCAAAAGCCTCCGCCAGCCCTTCGGCTCTGTCCAAGGCGGCCTGTGACTGATCAGAAAAATCGATGGGGCAAAGGATGCGGCCGATCTTCATGGCGTCATGATCTCCTCTCTGAGGCTACCCCCACGATAGCAGGGAGGCCCGCCCCGGTGTCTGCGCTCTGGTTCGTAGAAGGCCAGTCCCGGCCGCCTGTGTACCCCGGGGCTGAGGTATCGTCGAGAGCCTGCCAGGCCCTCACACGGAGTCCACGCCGTCTCGACGTCAGCCCTCCTCTTCGGCTCCCTTGCGACCCTTGGCTCCTTCGACTTCGTGGCTGACGAGGGGCTGGTCACGCCCATGGGTGTGGTGCCCTGGGTCGTGCTGGTCATCGAGATCCTGGGCCAGCTGGCCCTGGTCGCCTATATCCTGGCCCGCAAGCACCGCAGCCCGGCGACGTCGTTGGCCTGGGTCGTGTTGATCATGACCCTGCCGGTGGTGGGCGTGTTCGCCTACCTCTTCGTGGGCGAGGCCCGGCTGGGCAGTCGCAGGCGCAATCGACACAGGGACATCGTGGCCCAGACCCGGGCTGAAGGCTGGTTGCACGGCGCCGTGGGGCAATACCCCGAGATCGAGTCTGCCCTCGCCCCCCAGGCTTCGCTGGTCGAGTCCGTGGGCGGCTTTCCGTTGCGGGGCAGCAACGAGGTCAAGCTCATCGGCGACACCGACGATTGCATCGCTGCCATGGTGGCGGACATCGACGCGGCCACTGACCATTGCCACCTGCTCTTCTACATCATGCTAGGCGATGCGTCGGGGGCGGCCATCGTCCAGGCCCTCAGCCGAGCGGCGGCCCGCGGGGTGGAATGCCGACTGCTGCTCGATGCAGTGGGCAGCAAGGACCTGCTCTCCTCGCCACTGATCGCAGAGCTGCGCCGCTCGGGCGTGTCGGTGGTGGCCGCCTTGCCCGCGAGTCTGCTCCGGGCGGCCCTGTCCCGCCTCGACCTGCGCAACCACCGCAAGCTGGCGGTCATCGACGGACAGATCGCCTACACGGGCAGCCAGAACATCGCCGACGCGGCCTTCGCGCCCAAGCCTCGCTTTGCGCCCTGGGTCGACGCCATGCTGCGCATTCGCGGGCCAGCAGTGCTCGACCTGCAGGAGCTGTTCATCGAAGACTGGTTCCTGGACAGCAAAGAATCCCTGGTGCACAAGATGGAGATCGACCCGCCCCAAGTCGCAGGGGGCGTGGTCATGCAGATCGTGCCCACCGGCCCGGACGATCATCACGCCGGGCTGCGCCTGATCAGCCAGTCAGCGTTTCACCTGGCCCGGGAGGAGATTCAGCTCACCACTCCCTACTTCGTGCCCGCCGAACCCGAGGTGGACGCCCTGTGCGTGGCGGCGCGGCGCGGTGTGCGCACCCGCCTCGTGGTGCCCGCTCGCAACGACTCGCCCCTGGTCGCCGCCGCCAGCCGCAGCTTCTACGACAAGCTGCTCGACGCGGGCGTGGAGATCTACGAGTACACCGAGGGTCTGCTCCACGCCAAGACCATGACCATCGATCGGGAGCTGTCCATGGTGGGCACGGCCAACTTCGATCGCCGCAGCTTCGAGCTCAACTTCGAGGTCTCCGCACTGGTCTACGACAAGGACTTCGCTGGCCGCCTGCGCTTTCTCCAGCGCAGCTACATGAGCAGCTCCCAGCGCATCAATCATAGCCTCTGGCTGAAACGGGGTCGGTGGCGCCGGCTGGCCGAGAACGCCGTGGGCATGTTCAGCCCGCTGCTGTAGCCCGGCCCCTGCTGTCGCCTCGCCCCTGCAGCCGCCGGACCCAGACGGCGGGGAGCTGCCCCGGCGTCATGAGAATCGGGACCGCCGAACCCCTCCGGCGATCCCGATGTCCCCAGTCTCCTGGCAACGGGGTTGCAGATTACTCGACGGTGATGGTCGCGGGGTTCGACATGTTGCCCGGGTCGCTGGCCAGCGTCCCATCGAGCCCCAAGGCCTGGGCGTAGACCGGAAGGCCCACCGGGAAATCCAAGGGGATCGCCAGAGGCAGGCTCGAGGGCAGGGGCAAGAAGTTGAAGATCAACGAGGGCTGACTCACATCGACCGCCAGGGGACCGAACGTCTTGAAGGGCAGCTCGAAGGAAGCCACGCCCAGGAAGATCCAGGTGTCCATGCCAGCCTTGCCACTGAGCACGAGATTGATGGTGCCGCCCGGGATCGGCGTGCCCGTCACGGCCATCTCGATGTTGTCGAACTCGTAGGCGCCCATGTCCACCTTGCGAACGTAGTTCAGCTTGCCGTCCATCAAGCGGGGGAAGCCCGACAGGTCGTAACCCGAGGGCTTGTCGAGCGGGTCACCGTTGTCGACGCAGATCGACGCAGCGGTCAGGCGCAGGTCGCCGTTGGCCTCGTCCACGAAGAGCGGGTCGGTGTTCACGTTGCCGTTTGACCCAGCCAGGGCCGGGTCACCCAGGGAGTTGAGCAGCTCTCCTGCGAGCAGGCCGTCGTAGTTCGCCGTGGCATTGTTGAACGAGACCGTGCTCACGACCTGCCCAGCGTGGGCCGCAGCCACCTTCACGCCGAAGCCTCCGTTCGCCACGGCCGTGCAGCGCAGCGTGTCGTAGGTTCCGTTGCCGAGATCGAAGCCGTCCTGACCGTTGTTCCAGGCCACGCAGTCCCGGACTGCGGTGGCGGCCAGGATCAAGAAGCCCTTGGTCAAGGAACGCTCGGACCGCACGGCGTCGAGGGTCACGAGAGCGGTGGTCGATGCGACATGAACCGGGGCCACCGAGGCACCCCCGCCGTAGCTCAGCACGACGTAGTCCATGTCGAGAACACCGGTGCTGTTCACCGCACAGCCTCTCCAGTCTCCCGGAGCAGGAACAGACATCGCTCCATCGTGGTTGGTGTCGCCAAGCACGGCGTCGTCCTTCAGCGACGTCACCACGACCGGAGACTCACCTGTCCCCTGGACATCAAAGGTCCCGCTGACGGTGATCTGGGTGTTGGGTCGCATCTTGACCACCAAGCCTGCAGGAACAGTCAACGTGGACGACGCCGGGATGGTGATGTTGCTGTCCGCAACCAGCACGTCACCGATCAGCTGGTCGAGGGTGAGGGCCAGGTTTGTGGACGAGGGCAGGGAACCGTTCGCCACCTGAATGAAGTCGCCGACCCCGTTGCCGCTGGCCGTGTTGTTCGAGAAGTTGGGCAACTCCTCGATGCGCACATTGGCCACGGCATACTCGCCGTTGTTGTCGAAGCTGCAGCCGGTCACGGTCAAGGCAACGAGCACCTGGTTGGCCAGCTGCAGGCCGTCCACCAGGGAGTCCCGCAGAATGCAGTCGGTCACGGCCAGGCTGACGCCAGAGCCGCTCACGTGCACGGGCGAAACACTGGCGCCCCCGCCGTAGGCAAACTCGGCATCAGTCACCGTGAACGAGCTGGAGGAGGCCATGACCAGGCCTCGCCAGTTCCCCGCAGCAGGGATCGTCGCTCCACCGTTCTTGTTCGTGTCACCGGCGAAGCCGTCGTCATGCAGAGAGGTGAAGACGATGGGCGAGAGAGGCGTGCCTGGCACGGTCATGCCCCCGTTGACGGTGATCTGGGTATTGGGCCGCATCTTGACCACCAGGCCAGCGGGAAGACTCAAGGTCGACGTCGACGGGATGGTGATGTTGCTGTCCGTCACCAGCACGTCACCGATCAGCTGGTCGAGGGTGAGGGCCAGGTTTGTGGACGAGGGCAGGGAACCGTTCGCCACCTGCACGAAGTCGCCGACCCCGTTGCCGCTGGCCGTGTTGTTCGAGAAGTTGGGCAACTCATCGATGCGCACGTTGGCCACGCCGTACTCGCCGTTGTTGTCGAAGCTGCAACCGCTCACGCTCAAGGAGGCGAAGGTCTGGTTGGACAGTTGCAGGCCGTCCACCAGGGAGTCCGTGATGGTGCAGGCATCCAGAAGGGTGGTCGTGCCACTGCCCGACACATGCACGGGAGAGACGCTGGCTCCACCGCCGTAACGCAGGTCGATGTGCGACAGATCCATCGTCGAGTTGGCCTGTCCGATCACACCGCGCCAGTTGCCAGGACCCGGCAGCGTGGCACCCCCATCGCCGTTGGTGTCACCGCCCACTGTGTCGTCCTTCGCTGACGAGAAGCTCACCCGACCACCAGGCATGCCATCTACCGTGAGAGCCCCACTGATCGACATCTGGGTATTGGCGTTGAACTTCAGGATCACGCCCTGCTGAACCGTGAGCGTCTGTCCCGCAGGCACGTTCAGGTTGCCCGTGGCGATGTAGGTCTGGCCGCTCAGCAGGGGCCCGCCCGAACCATCAAAGATCGTGCCGGTGATGTTGGTCTGAGCCACCGTGGAGGCGCTCAGCAACAAGAAGGACCCCAAGCTGAGCAAGGCAGGGCGAAGCAGGGGTTGGCACAGCGTCGAGGGTGAGCGCCACATGGGGGATTCTCCGAATCAGGCAGGCGAGAGGCCGCTGCAAGAGTCATGCGGCCCCCCTGCTGATCGGCATCCCTCGCGAAACAGGACAGACAAGAACCCCGTCGGGCCGCAGTGGGCGCCACGCCCAGAGAGCTGGCTACCTCAGAACTGGCCCAAAACAGACCTTCCGACCCCCACGAGCCACTGGGCAGCCGCCCCATGAAAGCGGGCCAAAATGCCTGCCATGGCTCAGCGAGGCGCCGCGATCCCCCGCTCGGCCAGCCAGTCGTGCACCGTCTGGCAGAAGGCATCCCAGTCGGGAGGGCAGTCGTTGTGGCGGCAATCCCAGGTGATGAAGCTCACGTCCCTGGCCACCTGGGCCAGGCGCTGGCCCTCGGCGTAGGGCACCACATCGTCACGCTCACCGTGAAAGAGCAGCAGGGGCCCGTCATAGCCAGCCAGCATGGCCTCGTTGTCGAACCTATCGAGGACGGCGAAGCCTGGCATGAAGAACTGCCCCGCCATGGTGGCCACGCTGGTGAACGCAGAGGTGAGCACCATGGCAGACAGATCACGGTGACGGGCCAGGGCACAGACCGCGCCCGCGCCCAGGGACCGACCCAGCCCGACCACACGCTCACCGTCGACGTCCGGGCGCGCCACCGCTCGGTCGTATGCAGCCACCATGGCTTCCGTCACGGAGTCTTCGCTGGGAGAGCCCTCTGAGCGGCCGTAGCCCGGAAACTCCACCAGCAGCACCGAGAGACCGTGGGTCACGAAGCCGCCCACCAGGGGCAGCCAGTGGTCGATGAACTCGGCGTTGCCGTGGGCCACGATGAGCAGGGGGGCGGGATCGTCGGCGCTGGCTCCCACCGCTGGCAGGAACCAGCTCTCTACACGGTGGCCCTCCACGTCGAGCCAGAAGGTCTCTGCACCCACGGAGAGCTCGGCCTGAAGCGTCGGCGCATCCATGTGCTGGCCGGGGAAGAGCAGATGTCGCTGGGCGGCGAAGACCAGGCCACACCAGAGGACAGCCGCCGCAACGAGCACGCGCCATCTCAGCCGGGGAAGCCGCCGTCGAGTTGAAGTGGTCTCGGACACTGTGAACTCGCACGAGGTCATGGCCGCGGAACCCCACAGGCGCTGCGGCGACGGGCGCAGGGTATCAGCCAGACCAGGGAACTTCGCCCTCTCCAGCCCGAGACCGACACGCTCCACCCAACCGCCAGCCGTCCCCGCACCGCTATGATCCACGACGCAGAGGGCGTGTGCCCCGAGCAGCGGCACCGCGCAAGACCAGCCCCAGCCACAAGAAGCCCAGCCCCATGGATCAAGACCTACAAGCCGCACGCAAGGCCCTGCGCTCCCGCTGCCGCCCCGCGCGAGGCCACGGCGTGCCACAGCCGGCGTCCATGTTGCGAGACATCGCCGCCTGGTGCGACGAGCAGTCCACCGAGTTCGACGTGTACGGGACCGGCCCGCTGATCGAGGAGTTCGAGAACAAGGTGGCCACGCTCCTGGGTTTCCCCGCGGGGCGCTTCATGCCGTCGGGCAAGGTGGCCCAGAACGTGGCCCTACGCGTGTGGGCCGAACGCTCTGGCAACCCCCACTTCGGCATGCACCCCACCTCACACCTCGAGCTGCACGAAGCCCGGGCCTACGAGCAGCTCTTCTCATTGCGCGCGAGCCTGGTCGGCCCCAGGGACCGCCCGCTCCTGGCGGAACATCTGCTCTCCGTCCCCGAGAGTCTCTGCGCCCTGCTGACCGAGCTGCCCCTTCGCGAAGCCGGCGGACAGCTGCCCACCTGGGAGCAGCTCGAAGAGCTGAAGGACGCCGCCCAGCAAACAGACACACGCCTGCA
>Ga0209992_10000315_pt1 | contig 66129 bp, 56 predicted proteins | sample 2SBtaG_2_FD_182564 | JGI IMG/M metagenome (GOLD analysis project Ga0209992, IMG submission 182564) | Deep subsurface microbial communities from Kolumbo volcano to uncover new lineages of life (NeLLi) - 2SBTROV12_ACTIVE470 metaG (SPAdes)... | ecosystem: Environmental > Aquatic > Marine >... | reverse complement strand
AGAAATGTGACACCGTGACCCCAGATTATGGAGCCGGTGTGAAATCCAGGCTATCATTTCCAATCTTCCGCTTTCTATGTAATGATTGAATGATTTTTCTTATATGGGGAAGCGAATGCACACAGTGACATTAGTGAAAGGAGACGGCATTGGACCCTCCATCATGGAGACGGCAGTTCATGTTATTAACTCCTCAGGGGCACAGATTGAATGGGAAGAAGTAGATGCCGGATTAATGGGATTGGAAAACTCCCAAAACCTCGTCCCAGAAACAACGTCAAAATCAATTGCCAAAACCAGGGTCTTGTTTAAAGGACCTCTCACAACACCAGTGGGTGAGGGTTTTAGAAGCATCAACGTAGCCCTGAGGCAGGAATACAATTTGTTTGCAAACATCCGTCCCGCACAAATATGGAAAGGTGTTAAAACTCGATTTGACGAGGTCGATATAGTAGTGATTCGTGAAAATACCGAAGGACTTTATGCGGGACTCGAACACTACATTGGAAAAGGTCAAAATATTGCCGAGAGTATCGCCTTAATTACCCGAGAGGGTTCTGAGAAAGTAATTGAATTTGCTTTCAAATTCGCCCGAGGCAACCAACGAAAAAAGGTTACCGTTGCACACAAGGCCAATATTCTAAAATATAGTCAGGGGATTTTTTTGGATGTGGCTCGAAAAACCGCGGCCAACTACCCCGATATTGAATTCGAGGAAAAAATCATTGATGCAACGTGTATGAATCTAGTGATGAACCCTGAGCATTTTGACGTCATTGTAACCACCAATATGTTTGGGGATATTTTGTCAGACCTAACAGCAGGATTGATTGGCGGCCTTGGACTCATTCCCAGCGCCAATATCGGCGATGATGCAGCTTTATTCGAAGCGGTTCACGGCAGCGCACCAGACATCGCCGAAAAAAACATTGCCAACCCTACAGCGGTTATCTTAGCAGGTACTATGATGTTGAAATATCTTGGCGAAGATGTAGCTGCGAATAAAATTCAAGATGCCGCAAGGTCAGTAATTGAGGAAGGCCAATTCGTCACTCCTGACTTAAATCCTAAATCTGCAGCAGGAACCCGAGAAATGGGCGAAGCTATTATAAACGCAATGCGGTAGTGGCTAGCTACAGAACATTTTGAATGCCTGAGCACATTCTATTTCTCACCGGTAAACTGGCGGAAAAACAACTCCGCCAGATTCTAGAACAAATGCAACCGACCGAATTTAGCTATACGATACACCAAATCGGTCTAAGTGTTGCTGCACTAATGACCGCAGATATGATTGGAAGACGTCTCAAAGATACTTTCGGGGCCGATCGAATCCTCGTACCGGGACGTTGCCGTGGAGATTTAGCAAAGCTTTCGGAACAACTTTCCATTTCTATCGAACGTGGCCCCGAAGAAGTCAAAGATCTCCCCACCTTTTTTGGTAAAAATGCCCAAAAACCCGACCTGCGTCAATACAATCTAAAGATCTTTGCCGAAATCGTTAATGCACCGAACATGTCTGTGGAGCAAGTCGTCGAGAGAGCATACACCTATCAAAAAGACGGTGCTGATATTATCGACATCGGTTGTTTGCCGAAAACCCCTTTCCCCCAACTGGAAGAAATCATTCGAACATTAAAGTCAGAAAATTTCTCTGTCAGTATAGATTCATTAGAAACCGATGATCTTCTTAGGGGAGGCAAAGCTGGAGCCGATTATATGCTGAGCCTACACGAACGCACCCTTTGGATCGCCGATCAAGTAGAAACCGTTCCGGTACTGATTCCGAGCAAACCTGGTGATTTAGGGTCATTGAGTCGGGCAATAGAAACGATGAGCCAAAAGGGTGAAAGATTTTTAGTTGATCCTGTTCTCGATCCAATTCACTTTGGCTTTACCGATTCACTAATTCGCTACCACCAAGTTAGAAAGCGCCATCCAAACGTAGAAATGCTAATGGGTATAGGCAACCTGACGGAATTAACCCACGCCGATACCACTGGGATCAATGCGGTGCTCTTAGGTATATGCTCAGAGTTAGAGATTACCAGTATCCTCGCCACCGAGGTAAGTCAACATGCTTGTAAAGCGGTTCGAGAAGCGGACTTGTGCCGACGTATTATGTACTATGCCAAACAAACTAATAGCTTGCCGAAACACGTGGATGACGGTTTAATGGCCCTACATGAACGCAAACCATTTCCCTATAATTTTGATGAAATTAAGGAGTTAGCAGGCCAAATCCGTGATCCGAGCTTCCGCATTCAAACCACCCCAAATGGAATTCATATATATAATCGCGACGGTCTTGATACAGCTATCGATCCTTTTGACTTGTATCCTAACCTCAAGGTTGAAAACGATGGGGCGCATGCTTTCTATCTCGGTGTGCAACTAGCAAGAGCGCAGATCGCTTGGGAATTGGGAAAGCGTTTCACTCAAGATGAACCCCTAACTTGGGGTTGTGCTCTTGAGGACAAACAAGAAAACTTGAACGAAACCAAAGAAGCCGGTACAACATTAAAACAAAAAGTGTCTTGCAAAGATTAAACTACCAGTCTTGCTTGTCTATGGTCCTGTCGCTAAAGTCGCACCAGGCGTAATACTCGTAGTTTGAACTTTCCCAGATGTCTAAATACTCCAAAAAATGATTCGAGAAACCATCATTACCACCCAGTCCAAAACGGGTGACGTCCATATCGCCCCGATGGGTATTCATGAACAGGGTAGCCAACTGATCATCATGCCGTTTCGACCTTCGACTACCCTAAACAATATCCTTGCGAACCGAACTGCCGTTATAAACTACATCGATGACGTTCGTGTGTTTGCTGGTTGTTTGACCGGTCGAAGAAATTGGTCTCTTACAGATACCAAAGTTATTCAAGGGAAATACTTGACAATCGCTCTAGCACATTCGGAACTTGAGCTCCAAAATATCGAAGACGACGAATTACGCCCTAAACTATTTTGCAAAGTAGCATACGAAGTCAACCATGCGTCGTTTCGTGGTTTTAATCGTGCTCAATTCGCCGTAATTGAGGCCGCAGTTCTAGTCAGCCGTTTGGGTATGCTCCCATGGGTAAAGATTCAATCTGAAATTGAATACCTTAAAATCGGGCTGGATAAAACTGCTGGGAAGAAGGAACATGAAGCCTGGGATTGGCTAATGCAAGCTGTAGAACAATTCAAAACTAAAAATCCCGAAAAGGTAGCCAACCGATGACAGGCATGCTTGCCAGCGTAACAAATATCGACGAAGCCAGAATAGTATTGAATGCTGGTGCTAATATCATCGATCTTAAGGATCCATCTATGGGCGCATTGGGTGCCCTAGATACAATCGAAATCCGCAAAATCCGAGAAAAAATAGGCCCTCAAACTATACTCAGTGCAACTATTGGTGACCTGCCAATGGTACCCAACAGAATTCTGAATGCCGTAACCAAAATGACGATGACCGGTGTTAATTATGTCAAGATAGGGTTTTTCCCAGGAGGGGATTGGATGGGCACTATTAATGCCTTGGCCAAACATGCACAAGCTGGGATTCAACTGGTGGCGGTTTTTTTCGGTGATACCGAAATAGATACCAAATGGGTAGCAATTCTTGCGAAAGCTGGATTTTCGGGCGCGATGATCGACACTAGAAATAAAAACAGCGGATCGCTCACCACTGTTTGTTCAAAATCAACATTAAAGTCCTTCGTTAAAACTGTACAAGCCCACCAATTATTGTGTGGACTTGCTGGGTCGCTCAGAAAACACGATATTCCCCAATTATTGCAATTAGGTCCCGACTATCTTGGCTTCCGCGGTGCGCTCTGTATACGGAATCAACGTACAAAAAGTCTTGACGAAGCGGAAGTAAGGTCAATTCGCATATTAATTGGCAACAACCACCCATACGTTGGGCGTTTAAATTCGGGTAAAAATTCTTCAACTATTAAAGAACAAACTAATCGAATTTGAATTTGGTTTAAAAAACATTCCGACTTCCCACCCACCCAATAAGTACCGAAACAAGGTGCCACAAGTATATTGTCTCCGCAGCATCAAAAAGGATTCTCAGCCGCATCAACCAGATACTTGGACGACTAAAAACTGTTATACTCGGGGCATTAAAATCAACCTGAGTCAGAACTTGTTCATTCGAGTTTCAATTGCAAGAAGGATGTCCAAACCATAATTATTCAGTCCACGAACAAGAAACGGCAACAGGATGTTTCTTATGATTTGCTGAAGCACAAAGACTTGCCTTTAGCGTCACCAAACCATTCAAATTCAATGGAGATAATATGAAGGCTTCCGACCTTTTTGTGCAATGCTTAGAAGCCGAGGGCATCGAATATATTTTCGGTGTTCCTGGAGAAGAAAATGCTGATTTTATGATATCCCTCGAAAAATCAGAAACAATTAGATTTATACTCACTCGGCACGAGCAGGGCGCCGCCTTCATGGCTGAAATATATGGTCGACTTACGGGACATCCTGCAGGTTGTTTAGGCACTCTTGGTCCTGGTGCAACGAATCTGATTACCGGGGTGGCCGACTCGAATATGGATCGAGCACCGTTACTGGTTATCACAGGGCAAGGATCTACCGAAAGACTCCACAAAGAATCGCACCAAATCATGGACGTAGTACATATGTTTGAACCGGTCACCAAGTGGGCAACTACTGTTTTACATCAAGACAATATTCCGGAAATAGTTCGAAAAGCTGTCCGTATTGCTCGAACAGAAAAACCAGGTGCAGTACATATCGAACTGCCAGAAGACATCGCCAAACTTCAGACCAAAAAGGCTCCTCTCAAACCTCAACGGTTCCGTCGTCCGGTTCCAGACGATAGAATTGTCGATCATGCTTTCGAAATCCTTAAAAATGCAAAACGCCCAATCATCCTAGCGGGAAATGGGTGCATTCGAAAACGCGCAAGCGTGCAGCTTCGGACACTATGTGAAAAAACTGGAATCGGTGTAATCAGCACTTTTATGGCCAAAGGGTGTGTGGATTTTGACGAACATTACTGCTTATACACAATCGGACTGCAGTCGAAAGATGTCGTAGCCTGCGCGATTGATGCAGCAGATGTTGTCATTACTTTGGGTTATGACATGGTGGAGTACCACCCGCATTTGTGGAATTCGCACGGTGACAAGCATGTGATCCACGCAGACTTTCTACCGGCGGAAATCGATGCCGACTACCATCCAGAAACTGAGATTATCGGGGATCTTGGGCATACCCTATGGATGCTCAATGAACGAGTCGACGCAATGGGGGGATTGCGATTCGACACAACACAACAAGCCGCAACACGCCGCGATATGCAAAAAGAACTTACCCGCTACAAAGACGATATTACTGAAAGTTTAATCAAACCACAAAAAGTATTGTGGGATGTGCGAACGGTTTTAGGTGCCGACGATATCCTGTTGTCGGATGTAGGCGCTCATAAAATGTGGATAGCTAGACATTATCAGTGCCATGAACCTAATACCTGTTTGATACCAAATGGTTTTTGCTCCATGGGATTCGCGCTTCCAGGAGCAATCGCTGCTAATTTAGTTTTTCCTAAACGTCGAATACTTGCGATTTGTGGTGATGCGGGGTTTCTAATGAACGTACAGGAAATGGAGACTGCCCGGCGACTAAATTCAAATATAGTCGTTATGGTTTGGGAAGATCACATGTACGGTTTGATCGCTTGGAAACAGACGAATGAGTTTGGTAGACATACTGACCTCTCGTTCGGCAATCCAGAATGGAAACAACTTGCTAGCGCATTCGGTTGGCACAGCCATTCAGTAGCAAGGAGCATCGATTTGTCAAACGTTCTTGAACAAGCATTTAATGAATCGGGTCCGAGTCTCATAGTGATTCCAATTGACTATCGAGAAAATCTGAAATTGACGGAAAGGCTTGGTGATATCGCATGCCCGATCTAAACAACAAATGAGAAACTAAGATGTCTGAACATTTCCCACTCATGGTCCCAGGCGCCAAACCTGCCGGTAATATTGACGTTACCGCACCCTTTGATGGGGCATTTATTGCCACGGTCGAGACTGGTGGAATCGCCGCTGTTGAGCAAGCTCTTTCAACGGCGCACACACATTATCGCGCAAAAAAAAATTGGCTCTCTGCTGAAAAGCGTGTTGAAATACTCAGCAAAACTGCTGACATCATGCAATCACGTTTTGATGAGCTTGCGATTGAAGCCGCGCGGGAGGGTGGAAAACCAATTGTGGATTCAAGGATTGAAGTAGCCCGCGCAATTGACGGCATCAAAAACTGTACCGAAGTTCTTCGAACGCACCACGGCGAAGAAATTCCCATGTGTTTGAACTCTTCATCGATGAATCGAATCGCTTTTACAACCCATGAACCTATTGGAGTTGTTGTTGCAGTAAGCGCATTTAATCATCCGCTTAATCTTGCGGTACATCAAATTGGCCCAGCAATCGCAGCGGGATGTCCGGTCATTATCAAGCCAGCGGGTGATACCCCTTTATCTTGTTTCCGCCTGATTAACATATTGCGGGAAGCAGGATTACCCGACGGTTGGTGTCAGGGAATAGCCACTGCAAATCTTGAAGCTGCAACTCAACTAGTCGTCGATCCACGAGTCGGCTTCTTCAGTTTTATCGGCAGTGCTAATGTTGGTTGGAAACTACGGTCTCAATTGCCGCCTGGAACACGTTGCGCACTTGAACACGGTGGTGTTGCACCGGTTATAGTCTGTGAAGATGCAGATCTCGAAGATGCTATCCCATTGTTATCCAAAGCAGGTTTTTATCATGCTGGCCAGATTTGTGTTTCAGTACAACGAGTATTTGCGCATTCGTCCATCGCTCGTGAAGTCGCAGAACGTATTTCTGACGCGGGAAAGCAAATGACTATTGGTGACCCCACATCCGAGCAAACCGATATCGGCCCGCTCATTCGCCACTCTGAAACCAATCGCGTACACAAATGGGTTCAGGACGCACTAAATAAAGGCGCAGAGCTTGTCTCCGGTGGTGAAAAACTTTCAGAAAGTATGTATCGATCCACGGTTCTTTTTAATGCTCCAAATGATGCCATCATTTCACGAAACGAAATATTTGGCCCAGTTATCAGTGTATACCCATATGACTGCATAGATGAGGCCATCAGTCTTGCAAATAGTCTTGACGTGGCATTTCAGGCGGCTGTATTTTCGAAAAATATCGACACCTGCATGTATGCATTCCGTCAACTTGATGCTTCAGCAGTCATGATCAACGACCATACCGCGTTTCGTGTCGACTGGATGCCTTTTGCCGGCTTGAAACATTCCGGCCATGGAATCGGCGGTATTCCTCATACCTTTGAGGATATGCAGATCAAAAAGATGATGGCCTTGCGCTCACCTTCACTCTAGAAAAACTAACCTAAAGAGATTTAGCTGGATTCTGATCTTTCTTTTGCCGTCGGTCAAAGTTCCAGTGATCTCATCCCCTTGAAACGTTGCCCACTACCCCTTTGAGACAAGGCCCACTACAATACGAAGTTGACACCAAAACAAGCTCCCATACGAGCAAGTCAACGCCCTACCCGATGTCAAGCTAGTTATAGATTTTAGAAAACTGAATTTTTACCCCACCCGAACGGGCAAAGTATCGAGGCCAAAAACCAAATTGCGCACTATAAGGAGTACTATATTACGTCTTTTCTACCCTTATAAAACAACCTAAGGACTACCAAATCCTCCACAAGGCTCTTACCGGACCGTACTAATATCCAACATCCTTGAAAAAGTAGGTCATGGCCGCCCCCTTAGAATTATACTCAACCGAAAGTGGATACACCAACGGGAACAGACCATGACCACACTAACTCCCCATGTCGAAGCTATACCCGGAAAATACCGAGTCAGAAACTAAGACAAAGTAATCGTTATAATTGTAAACTTTTTACTTACTTACCAAGCACCTCGTCACCCACAGCAATAACCTAACAGTTACAACAGTAAATAATTAGATAACCTGGTTGGGATCAACCGAATCGTACTTACTAGCGGTTGCCCTTACCATCACCTGCAGGACCATAATTCTTATTCATCACTCCGTAGTCACCGCCACCATAAGGTTTCTGGCCGTCACCATCTGGAGAATTCCCACATCCTACTAGAGCAGTTGCAAAGGAACCCGTCATCAAAACGACCGCCACAACCTGTAATAACTTTTTCATATTCCCCTCCTAAAAAACTAGCTATTTATTATAGATAAACACCAAATGCGCAAGATTAAATAGTGAAACCCTTCCTAATTTAGACCTCAGAAGACCACCGCATTTGCATTTGCGGCTTAATAGTATCTCATAATTAACCTTGTCTCAAGCCCTAGTTTTCTCCAAGGTAAAAAAAAACAAAAAACCAGCTGCTTTTCTTTTTACTTCCTCTTTTCCATTTTTAAAAAAATACACATTAGACAACTAAAATTAGGAAACACGCTCTTTAAATTTTGGCAAATCTCCAGAAAAAACGCATATTTAACGACCTCGATATTTCGCAATACTGAAGGAATAAAAATGAATATAAAAATAGCCCTTTTGGCAGCATGGTCAATAGCAGGATCATCACCTACCTTAGCAGTCAACAGTGACTGGGAGGTGCTATGGGTTAAAGATGACATCACTATTCATACTAAAGAATTAGCTGGACACAACTTCCCAGTATTTCGTGGACAAACTATATTCGAATCCAACATCCATGTAATAGTGAGCCAGATAGTCGACACTACGAAACATATGGAATGGATGTATCGTTGTATTGAATCGCGCGTTCTGAAAAATATTAGCGCGTCAGAAGCAGTGTTCTATAACCGCGTGGATGCGCCATTCCCAATCTCTGATCGTGACATCGTAGCCTACGCCAAGGTAAGAGTGAACAGAACAGGCCACGAAATTTTAATAGAATTTAAAGCAATCAAAAACATACTCCAACCAGAAATCGACGGTGTCGTTCGGATTCCAAAACTCGAGGGATTCTATAGATTGAAGATACTCGGGCCGAATAAAACCCATGTCATTTATCAAGTCGAAGCCGATGTAGCCGGTTATATTCCGAAATTTTTGGCCAATTTAGCTACCAAACGCCTGCCTGCGTATACACTCCTTGCACTTCGCAATCGGGTATATACTGTCGGAAGAAGCCAAAGGCTCCCGAACAATTTTTTCGAGAATCTACCTAAGTATTAGTTTAAACTCTATTAAATTGCTCAGAACAAAAAAACCCATCCTAGTAGGATGGGTTATGCAGTTTCATTGCCTCAAGAGACAACTTTCAATCAAAAAATTCAAGTGCAGCCTTTCATCGAGGTATAAAAAGCCGCACGTCGACTGTACCTGTCAGTGGAATATCGTATCTAAGGAGAAGCCACCAAACTCCAGAATTTCTCGCAACCGTTTTAGACCATCCATCTGGATCTGCCGGACACGCTCTCGAGTCACACCCATTTCTTTAGCAACTTGTTCCAATGTCGACTGCTCATAACCTCGAAGTCCGTAGCGACGAACAATCACTTCCCACTGTTTTTCGGTCAACTGATCAAGCCATTCACCTAAGTTTTGGCAAACACCCTCGTCCTGTAGGATATCCGAAGGACCCGCATGTTCATCCGAGATTAGGTCGACTAATGGCTTATCAGAATCTTTGCCGTAGGACACGTCGACCGACGTTACTCTTTCATTGAGTTTAAACATTTTCTCAACATCCTTGACAGGTTTATCCAAATGCTCAGCTACATCCTCAGCATCAGGGTCATGATCCATCTTTTGGGCAAGTTGTCTTTGCGCTTTAAGATAAACGTTCATTTCTTTTACGATATGAATCGGTAATCTAATCGTTCGCGTTTGATTCATAATCGCTCTTTCTATGGTCTGCCGGATCCACCACGTGGCATAAGTGGAAAACCTAAAACCTCTTTCTGGATCAAACTTTTCGACCGCCCGTATTAAACCAAGATTACCTTCTTCAATTAAATCAAGGAGAGCGAGCCCCCTGTTCAAATAGCGCCTTGAAATTTTAACGACTAAACGAAGATTACTTTCGATCATTTTTTTCCGTGCCGCAGCATCACCCTGGAGTGTCCGACGACCGTAATATTTTTCCTCATCAGCGGTTAGCAATTGAGAGGTGCCCAGTTCTTTTAAATAAATTCGTGTGGCATCGAAACTAGCATCCACACTGGTTTCAGGCGTATTTTCATCTGTATCAACTTTATCCAGACCATTGGCCTGTCTACCTTCTGATACCCCAGAAAAAGAATCTGAATATTCAGTATTTCCCGAATTCGGTTTTATAGACTCAATCGTATCTTCCGACATCCCAACTCTCCACGTAGCTATTAAATAGTTATCTTTTTGGAAGGTAATTCAGTGGGTTAACAGGCTTGCCATAGCTTCTGATTTCAAAATGCAACGCCGGTGTTTTCCCCCTCTTTCCATCGAGCTCCGCAATTTTCTGACCTCGACGTACAGAATCACCCTCGCTAGCATGCAATACCCTATTATTTCCGTATGCACTGAGAAATTTCTCACTATGCTTAACAATGATCAATTTACCGTATCCAATGAGCCCGCTGCCGCTGTATACAACTTTCCCATCAGCTGCTACGAATACAGATTGACCCTTTGCACCACCAATATCGAGACCTTTCCTTCCCGTTTGATTAAAAGTTTTCCTAATCCTTCCTTTTAGCGGCCATTGCCAGAGAACCTTTAACAAATTTTTTTTAGATTTTGGAGTTTTCCAGCTTTTCCCTATCTGGGATGCCTTTTTGGCATTCCGAACCTTTCTCCTTTTTTCTGAAATTTTTTGTTTTGGTGGAAATAGTTTTAGTTTTTGCCCCACACTGATTGTGTACGGCTTGGTGATTCTATTCCATCGCGCTACAGAGTGATAATCCAAGCTGGCCCGCCACGATATGGCAAAAAGAGTATCGCCTTTTTTTACCAAATAGTACTTCGTGTTTGGCTTAATAATTGGGTAACGCTTTGAACCTAGCCGAGGCGATGTGCTACAAGAAACGCATAGCAAAAGAATCAGAACAAAGTTGATGACGATTAAGCATAAACGCTTAAACCACATATCTCACCAGATTTTGTAGCGATTGGCCGTCAGAACACATAGATACAGGGTGTAGTCTGGTCGTACATTGTGAACACCCTTGGAACGCAACAAAGTAGACACGTAGCGTCGCGACCCCATAATAAAAAATTGGTGGGAAATGCGGTTAAATCCACACATATCACCCTATCCTAACAAAACATCTTTAGCTTGATTAATTTTCGCGGCAAGATAGTCAGACCCTCCCCGATCCGGATGGAGTTTTTGAATAAGCCGCCTGTGGGCTTGTTTGATCTCATCATCTGAAGCGTTTGACGACAACCCAAGAATTCGGAAAGCTTCCTCCTTATTCATAAGACCGCTTTCTGTTTGATTAAACCCACCCTCCCCGCCTGTGTTCTTGAATGTCTCTTTCCACTCTACACCATGTACCCTATCCAAATAAGCTTCAACCAATTGACCAGATTCTTGATCACCTACCATGCATTCCTTATAAAATTCCACCAGCTGATTTAGTGGCATTTCGTGAAGATGTTGCCCGATAAATTGCCCCTCAAGCACTTGCCCATCGAGTTCACCCGTCTGATGGTCAAGTTCCATACGGAGAAAACGTGCTTCCACAGTAGAATGACCAGATGTTTTATGAGCGGATGACGAACCACGAGATTTAAGTTGCGCCCAGAGACGATGTAACAAAGGAGCGTAACGCACTAAATGAGGCAGAGATCTCACGAAAACAGCTACCATCGCCCCAACCAGGGGAATCACCCAATTCAATCGACCGGTAATCGCTAGCAAAACTAACACACCTGCACCGAAATAAATCAAAACCCCCTTTAACCAGTTCGAAACTTGAGAAGGTGGCGTCTTTAAAAACCACCGCAACAACCAAAGAGCGGCAATGACAACCGCAAAGACAAAAACAATTCGAATCAAGGTTTATTTTTAGTGATTTGACGACTTAATTTTAAAGTAGTAGCACCCCGCTTTTGACTGAAATCTTCTAAGCCTTGTAGACCAGCTGCAGCATATACAGCAACCGCACTCAACAAATCCTTTAATTGTTGCGCGCTATTCGCGTCGAACCGACAATAGGCACCCCGAGTTAGCGATGCAATTTGCTTAAATACTGCTTCTGTGGTGGACTCAAAACCCTCTTGAAACATGAATACCGGAACACCCAGGATGCCTAACTCACCACTTACCGCACACAATTGATCAACTTTTTCTTCGACACTATCCCCCACAAAAACCATCGCATTCACTTTCTTTTGATTGGTCTCAAGTTTGCCATGGTCGAGCACCCTGATTATTTGAGTGTACCCTCCAAGGCAACTCACTCGACTCATTTCTTGTAGCAGATCATGCGCATTGCTTAGCCAAGATCCAACATAAAATTCGTCGATACCACGATAGTAGCAAAGCTGTATATCCAAACCACCCATTGCCGAAGTTGCCTGAAACATCTCACTTTGAATCTCACATGCTTGAGACCACGTTGGCCCTCTGCTCGCGGTTGCATCCATAGCAAAAATAAGTCGCCCCTTTCCTTCAGATGGTTTAACAATTTGGCTCTTTGCCATTTTATTTAGAAATTGATCGATTTCCGAACGGCTAGATTTCGTGGGAAGTTTTTTCATGTAATTAATGAAGCCTTAAGTCTAAAAAAAAACCGGCAGCCAGCCGTCAATCGATTGTAGCCAATCAACCTTGCCAAAACAAAAGAAAATGGTATTGAAACTATTGTAAAGGAGTCCAAAGCCCCAAACCAAACCATCCGTTATAATAAGAACCTATCCGAAAGTAGAACGCTTGCTGCCGAAAAGCAAATTTTGGTCAACTTTCCCAATTAATATAATGAATTGATCTCTATATTTTAACCTTTTCTTGATGTTTTCAGCCGTTCAAATCTGCTCCAAACGAGTATATCGCAAACTATGCCCGATATTTGCCGTGAACAAATTGGGACAGCGTGACAACGACTTCTCTTTTTAGACAACCTTCAATCGCTCATTCGCCCTAAAATCTTTACTATGAATTTAATGTCGTGGAATGTAAACGGAATTCGTGCTGTGCAAAAAAAAGGATTTGAAGAATCTATTAAACAGACTAATCCTGATGTTATTTGTCTACAGGAAACCAGAGCCCAGCCCGACCAAATCGTCGAAGCGGTTTCTAAATTAGAGGTATATCAAGTCTATTCAAATTCAGCTGCACGTAAGGGTTATTCTGGGACGACAATTCTGACAAAAGTAAAACCTCAACACATAATTCATGGTATAGATATTCACGAACACGACCAGGAAGGACGGGTTATCACTGCTGAATTTAAAGATTTTTACCTAGTTTCGGTGTACGTTCCGAATTCTGGGAATGAATTGGTACGTCTCAATTACAGGGAAACATGGGACAGTGACTTTCTTCATTTTTTAAAAAATCTTGAAAAGAAAAAACCAGTGATAGCTTGCGGTGATTTCAACGTTGCCCACCAGGAAATTGATATTGCCCGGCCGAAATCTAATTACAACAAAACCGCGGGTTATACTCAATCGGAAATCGACGGGTTTAGCAAATTTATCGAAGCTGGATTTGTCGATACATTTCGCCACCTGCATCCAGATACGATTAAATACAGTTGGTGGAGTTATCGTGCCAATGCTAGAGCCAAAAATATTGGCTGGCGCATAGATTATTGCATCGCCACATCGGATTTAACCGAAAATATAAAGGATGCTTTTGTACTGACTAATATTCTCGGCTCCGATCATTGCCCGGTTGGACTAGAAATTAGTTTTTAGACTGGAGAAATCACCCATAACCGTCAAAGCAACGGTTAAGTTCGTATTGCCAATTAGGTAGATGTTTCATTAACGATCAAAACGGTCCTCTTTAAGCATACTCAATAAATATTGGCCATAGTCGGTCTTTGCCATCCCACAACCCAATGCTTGGAGATCTTCAGAACTTATCCAGTCCTGAAAATAGGCTATTTCTTCTGGGCAACACACCTTGAGCCCTTGTCTTTCCTCAATAGTTTGGATGAAGTTAGATGCCTGCATCAGTGAGGTATGAGTCCCAGTATCTAACCAGGCGATTCCTCTACCCAGGCGCTCAACCCGCAGCTGTTTACGCTGAAGATAGATCTTATTAAGGTCGGTAATTTCCAATTCGCCCCGGGCTGACGGCAGTAATGTAGCAGCCATTTCCCCGACCTGATTGTCGTAAAAATACAATCCCGTAACAGCATAATTAGATTTTGGACTCTCCGGTTTTTCCGCTAGATCAATCACTAACCCAGATTCGTCAAACTGAGCAACGCCATAGCGCTCAGGATCTTTGACCCAATAGCCGAATACAGTGGCACCGGAATGTTTACTGGCGGCATTTTCAAGAACACGCTGGAATCTATGGCCATAAAAAATATTATCTCCCAGGATCAAACAAACACTGCTATCCCCAATAAATTTCCGTCCAATGATAAAAGCTTGCGCCAAACCGTCCGGTTTCGGCTGCACAGCGTATTGAAAATTCATGCCCCATTGGGAACCATCGTTCAACAAGTCATAAAATAATGCTTGATCATCAGGCGTAGTTATAATCAGAACATCACGAATTCCCGCCAACATTAATGTCGACAATGGATAATAAACCATGGGTTTATCGAACACCGGCAACAATTGCTTGCTAATAGATTGAGTCAATGGATATAGCCGACTTCCAGACCCACCGGCTAATACGATGCCTTTCAATTTTATTGTTTCTCTACTACAGTGCGTCTTTTAAGGCACGACTTATTCTTCGTCGGTCTCCATAACGCCAAGCCCTAAACGTTCCCCAAGATAAGTGCCATCCATCACACGTTGAGACCAAAAAGTATTATCAAGGTACCACTGCACGGTTTTTCTTAAACCTGACTCGAACGACTCAAGCGCTTGCCACCCCAATTCTGTTTTGATTTTACTTGCATCAATGGCATACCGAAGGTCATGCCCGGGACGGTCTGGTACGAACTTAATCAAATTGGAATGAGGTCTGTAGGGGGAGTCGGGTACTAATTCGTCCAATAACGCGCATACTGATTTGACGACTTCCAGATTGGTTTTTTCACTATTTCCACCAATGTTATACACTTCTCCAGGTTTGCCTGATTCAAGCACACACTCTAAACCCCTACAATGATCTTCCACATAGAGCCAGTCTCTGATGTTTCCACCGGTTCCGTATATCGGTAGTGATTTCCCTTTAATCGCATTGTTGATAATTAAAGGAATGAGTTTTTCCGGGAATTGATACGGACCGTAATTATTTGAACAATTGGATGTCAACACGGGCATACCGTAAGTATGATAATAAGCCCTGATCAAATGATCAGTGGCTGCTTTAGTTGCAGAATACGGAGAGTTCGGTTGATATGGCGAGGTTTCGGTAAATTTTCCGGTTTCGCCCAACGAGCCATACACCTCATCCGTCGAAATTTGCAGAAAACGGAAACTATCTTTTTCATCTCCAGAAAGCTGATTCCAATACTGCCGAGAAGCTTCGAGCAGTTGGTACGAACCCAAAATATTCGTTTGAACAAACTTTTCCGGAGAATCAATCGAGCGGTCAACATGACTTTCCGCCGCAAAATTGACTACAGCACCAGGCTGATATCGATGCAATACGTACTCGGCCATATTACGATCGCCGATAGAACCCAATACAAAATAATAATTCGGGCTGTCATCTACCGCCGCTAACCTATCCAAATTCCCAGCATAATTTAGCGCATCCAGATTAATCACACAGGCATCTCCCTTCGCGACTTGCCTGAGCACGAAATTGCCGCCGATAAACCCAGCCCCTCCCGTGACGAGAATTCGCTTTTCGCTTTCCATTAACCGTTACCTTTTCGTTTGTTCATACCCTTAATAGGCTCATAACCCAGGATAGCCAAAGTTAAAAACACCACCAGGGTGACCAAAGTATAGTAAAAACTATACGCATTAAACTGTCCGTATAACGCGAATCTCACCAATTCAACGGCTTGAGAAAACGGATTGTATTGGGCTAGTCTATAAAGTAATTCACTCGACTCTTTCATCTTCCACAATGGATAAAGCGCAGTAGACATGAAAAACATAGGGAAAATCACAAAATTCATCACGCCAGCAAAATTTTCTAATTGTTTTATAAAAGTTGAAAGTAGCATACCCAAAGCGCCTAACATCAATCCGGACAAAACCAAGGCGGGAAACAACCATAGATACCCCTCCCATGGCGGTTCGATATGATAAAACCACGCCACCAACAAAAATGTGTAGACCTGTAGAATCGATACCGCAGTTCCAGCCAATAATTTACTAGTCAATAAAAACCAGCGCGGTAACGGACTTACTAGTAAAATACGCATACTCCCCATCTCCCTATCGTAAACCATAGACAGAGAACTTTGCATGCCATTAAACAACTGGATCATACCCACCAACCCTGGTGCGATATACACCTCATAGAGTATATAGGTCTCATAGGGTGGAATAATCGCGATCCCCAAAGTCGAACGAAACCCCGCCGCGAATACGAACAACCATACCAAGGGGCGTACCAAAGCAGCAATAAACCGTTCCCTTTGTCGAAGAAACCGCCATAATTCTCGCGCCATAATTCCACGCATCGCACGAAAATAATGCAATATTTTCAAGGCAAGTTTTCCTCATTTGTGAAGAAATGGAAGGCTTGCTGAACATTCTCTGCATTGGGTGCTTGCCCGATCACATCCTTAACAACTCCTTTGGCCCGTATCAAACCCTGGTGCAATACAATAACGTGGTCTTGTTCATAAACCTCATCGATAAGGTGGGTAGCCCATAAAACAGCAATTTTCTCAGAACGGCAAAGTGCGTGGATGTACTCCACAATTGCCCGACGACTTGGAACATCTAATCCTACCGTTGGCTCGTCAAGAAGCAATACACTAGGTTGATGCAACAAAGCTCTTGCGATTTCAACGCGCCGCCTGTGCCCTCCATTCAACTGTCGAACCTTTTCATGTCTCCGTGGGTATATCCCTTGCCGCTCAAGCTCCTCTTGGATCCGCTGGACACTCTGTTTCCGCGACAACCCATGAAGCGAAGCGTGATAAAGCAAATTCTGAACGACACTCAAATCCAAATCCAAAGTAGGTTGTTGAAACACTACACCAAGTTTCGTCAAGGCCGTAGTTGTTTTTCGTTGGATGTCGTGACCATTGATTGCTATTTTTCCAGATCCAGTATCATACAGCCGCGTGATTAAACTGAAAAGCGTTGTTTTTCCCGCCCCATTCGGACCAAGCAAAACAGTACATTCCCCCTGTTTAATTCGGAAATTAATGTTTTCCAACGCTATTTTCCTGCCAAATGCATAGGTAATATTTACCACCTCCAATGCTGAACCACTACTCATGGTTTAACCGCGATACCCCAGGGGTATCGGCCTACTGCCACGGATTTCAATACTTTGTGTGTTTCCAAGTCGATGATCGAAATATCATTACTCACACCATTTGTTGTATATAGGCGCTTTTGATCCGGCGAAAACGCCAGATTCCAAACCCTTTGTCCCACTAATAAGTATGTCTTAACCTCAAATGTCTTCGCGTTTATAACTGCAACTCGATTAGCTGGACCCAACGCCACATAGACCCATTGTCTGTTAGCATCTACTTTCAAGCCCACAGGTTGAATCTGTTCTGCTAATACTCCCGAAATTTTAAAACCGATTTTTTTGATAATCCGACGGCTTGATACATCTATAACTGTTACATTTCCAGCAATTTCCGAGGTTAACCAAAGTTGTTCAGTATCTGCGGTAAATGCCACACCCCTAGGCCGTGGATCAACCAAGGTATTGTCGATAATTTCAAGGTTTTCGCGATTAATCCAATGGACCATGTTTGTCGTTTCACTGGCACTGACTACCCACCGGTTATCGGGACTCACACTGATGCCCTCGGGCTCGACGCCGACAGGAATTTGTTTCACAATTTGCCCCTGCTTAACATCAACTACCGTAACCAGATTGTCGTCTTCATTGGACACGTAAAGAAATTGACCACCCTGATCCAAGGCGAATGTCTCTGGATCTTCACCCGAAGGTAATGTCCCTACAACTTGGTAGGAGTTTGCATCGACGATCTGTATGATATTATCATCGCTGGTAGCAATGTAGAGATGGCGGTGATCATTGCTCAACACTATCCCCCTGGGCCTTTGACCTATTCCAATAGTATTGATAAGCTTGCCACTCGCCCCGTCTACAATTGCCAAGGCATTGTCCTTTTCCAAGGTTATAAAGAGTGTTTCACCCTGAACAACACCAACAAGCAATATAAAAAAAAGTGCTCCTCCCACAAAAACCTTTTTCATTACCCTATTTTTCAGCGTCATAGTTGGTTAAAATTTGCATACCGATTCGGATTCATCATAACCCAATGTATCCAATTGATTCTTTGGATGTAAAAACCCTTCTAAAGGGGCAACTGCTACCATAGAACGGGCACCAGCAAGCAAAACTGGTTGCCTTAGTTGGCCACTCCAACGCCGAAAGGTCAACTTTCTCCCTTTAAATCCTGCCAGAGCGAAGTCATCGCTCAGAATATATGAGCGGATTTTCTCAAATTCCAAGGAATGTTGCCGAGTTGCTGCCTCACCAATTGCCCGAACAGCAAGCCACCCCCCATAATCCTCTTCGGTCATCCAACGACCTGTTAGTTTTTTAAATCGGTTTTGCAGTTGCACCGCCCCCCACTGCTCATGTGTTCGATGCCACGATGTAGGTACCAACCCTTGAGTCCCAGCAACAGGCCTTGGCATCCAGGTCCGATAGGCCAAATATTCCCCAAACATTCCAACTTCGTCAGCCACAATTAGAATATCGTAGTCAATACCTTGGGTAAACACTGGTATTTCCGATTGCGCGGTTCGGCGAGCATCATGGGTATATTCCCAGACTTTCTCCTCGACAATTCGCATCCCATAACGTTTTGCGGCCCGTCTTAACGCATCCGCGTACAGCCGATCTTCCTTTAATGGCCCAACAACCAAAAACCATTTTCGCCATCGCTTTTTAAGCAGATATTGCGCTAGTGCATCACCCCGCATCGCCCGACTGGGACGGAAATGGACAACATTCGATAAACATTTCTCTTCCCTCAACCGATCATCTATAGTCGAAATATCATAAAAAAATAATGCTTGTCCTTCCACAGCCTCGGTCAATCGAAGCAAACTTGATGACGACAAGTTTGTCACGAAATGTTGAATCCCAGAATCCATAAGTTTACGCAATGGCACTATCACATCATCATTCCGTGGCACCACCTCAACCTTCAGTCTAAACTGTTGGCCAGTAAACCGGCCAGTGGTGTTATTGTCAGCGATCGCAAGCTCGGCACCTTTCATCCCGCTATCATTGATGATCGGGTCGAGATTTGATAACGCCTGTGGAATCGCCTTTTCTTGCACCAAATACACAATCTCCAATTCTGATTCAGATGCACCCATTAGGGTACAGGGAATAAGGTTTATGAACACAAAAAGCCAAAACGAAAGCTTTATATTTTTGTGTTTTTTGTTTAATTTGCCCAAAATTGCGACCCCTTCAACCAATGGCCATAAAAAAATCTCCAGAACCCATGCATAGTACTTATGCTCCTAAAAATTTTAAAGTTTTTCCTCGTATTTTTGTTTATTAAGAAAAAAGAGGTGTAAATCAACGACAATTCCATTACACTCTCAATTTGGCGACAATGAATACTACTGTATTAGCTAATTGCCATAAGGAGGGAGGGCTGATTGGGAGAAGTCCCATGAAGACCATAAAAACAATAATACTCTATTACACGTCGCAAATTTCGAGCGATAACTATCTAAAAAAAATAATAAACTCGAAAAATGCCCGCTTCTAGCGGGCTTTTTTTTTCGATCAATGAGCAAGAATACCCAGCCAGCGGCTATAAGCAAAATTGTTATAGGCACAGACGGTCAAGTTAGTCCCATAAATAAATCCTATTGCGATTATCGATGCTACGAGATTCCCTAGTGAAAGTGATTCGATTCTATCAAAGGTCAATTTCTCCCTATTTGCCTGCGTCATGCAGATATCAGCCAAGTTGTTCAGAATATGCTATGGAAGCAATCAAAACCCATGGAACATTGATTGGAGTTTGGTTAGGGATCAAAAGGATAGCTCGTTGCCATCCTTTTGGTGGCTGGGGGTACGATCCAGTACCCTCGAAACAAGAGAAAGATCAACAATCTAAGGACTTGCGGTAACATCGCGCAGGGAGACACAATCGATCATTGCGAAAAGTCACCACGCTAGCTGGATCTATATTTGCCCAGAACAAGAAAAGTAGTTGGGCTGGCATCCAGGGGTCCAGTGCCATTAACTTAACGCCCCCTAGTTATGCGTTCATAGGCCGGAAATAAGCGTTTAAGTGTAAGCCATTGGTTTATGTAGTACTTTCTCTATGAAGCAAAATAGACTTGAACTATAGTTAAAAGTGAGATTTTGTCCCTAACCCAAAGGAGATACGAGATGACTTCGCATGAACACAATTGCCGCAATCCACTCCAATGTATTCTCCCACCCTATATTCTCAGTGGGATCGTAAATAATGGTACAAATAAGCAAAAACAACGAGCCTTGTTATCGTTGAAAAGTTCAGGACGTTTTCGAGGAGAACGTGAAGCACTCATTGATATCACACCGCGACGGCGAGGTACCACGGCAAGCGCGAGCAAACGGCGAAAAGTATACGACGGTGAAACTACAACACAGTTGCCAGGTCGTTTAGTTCGCAGTGAAGGCGACCCCGCGACGGGTGACGCAGCAGTTGATGAAGCCTACGATGGAGCTGGAGATACTTTCGATTTGTATGCGGACGTTTTTGGGCGTAATTCAATCGACGGCCAGGGTCTGGAATTGATATCCACCGTACACCACAGAATGGGTTTCGACAACGCTTTCTGGGATGGCAACCAAATGGCCTATGGGGATGGCGATGAAGATCTGCCGGTAAGCGAACGATTGTTCAACCGCTTTACTATCTCGCTTGAAATAATCGGACATGAATTGACCCATGGAGTGACTCAATACGAAGCCAATTTGGTTTATAGAAATCAACCCGGCGCCCTCAATGAATCAATGTCGGACGTATTTGGAGCCCTAGTCAAGCAATACAAACTCAAACAAACCGCAGAAGAAGCCGATTGGCTCGTTGGAACTGGACTTTTTACTGACAATATTGATGCACAGGGTATTCGCTCGATGGCAGCTCCTGGCACGGCATACGATGATCGAAGACTTGGAGGTAAGGATCCACAACCCGCGCATATGGACAACATTTACACGGGATTCAATGATAATGGCGGTGTCCACATCAATTCGGGTATACCCAATCATGCGTTTTATGTCACCGCTATGGAGATCGGTGGTCACGCCTGGGAAAAAGCAGGGCGAATTTGGTACCGAGCATTAACCGAAAAACTCAGCCCTTCCACGAAATTTTGTGAAGCGGCCAGGATCATTTTCACTCTCGCTGGTGAAATGTATGGGGTAGGTAGTACAGAACAACTCGCTGTCCGCAAGGGATGGGAAACAGTTGGTATTGATGTAACTCAACCTTGTCCCGATGGGCGTCCAATGCCGCCAACGGGATGTTTGGTAGCGCCTGTGACCATAATGGGTTCTTATCTAGGGTTCCGTGGCGGCGATATTTTTTAAGCTTTAGGAAAACGGCTATCAACATTTCGTTTAAAAGGCGTGGTGGGATCATGGGTATAACCCTAGCCGCTGAAATCGATACCGAATCGCTGCCTACACAACAAGGCAAAAAAATTGTCGAAATGGTGGAAATGTGCGAATTCTTCGATTTCCCGTCAGAACTGCGTGCCCCTGCGGGCGGTGCGGATTGTTTCGAATACGAGATTACGGTTGCAGAAAACAAAAGAAATCACACCGTAACGGTGCACGACGCGGCGATCCCGCCTTCTCTTCAGCTTCTTTTAGATGTTTTAGCACGAATAGCACGTTCCCAAAGTCGACAAAGCTGAGTTGCCACGTTTATATGAGATTAGCGTGCCGATTTTAAACAGGTGCCAAGTAAGCAAATCAAGGAGTTATGGCTGACTGGTTTTTAGAAAAACCATCCGGGAACGACCTGGGAGCGACTGAATCGCCGTTCTCCCAGAGTCCACTTACATTACCGCATCAAATCTTGAGGCAGTAGGCTTACTTAAAAGGCTCAATTGTGCCCAGGACCTTAAGAGCTTTTTCCAAAAATGCGATGGATTCGTCCAACTTACCATCTCTTGCTCTCCGTTTGGCATCATTAAGTTCATAAACGGCCTTCGATTTTTTGCGGGCTTGGTTGGAAACACCAGTTACTATATCACCAACTACTCGCGCAGCTTCGGCAGCAACTTTTTCTGTTTCCTTTGCGTGACCTTGCTTGGCGTGCTCGATAGCCTCTTCGGTAAGCTTAATCCCATTAGCCACTTTTTCATTATTCCCTGCCGCACTACATCCACCACAATCAGAACCGACACCTCCAGCAAACACCGCGCCATTGACGCCCAATAGGTTAAAACCGGCAAATAGCAATGCAATCACAATTGTCTTTCTCATATAAAATTCTCTCTATAAAATAAAAAAACAGTATTATATCAACATCGATCCCACCAATATAATAAAGCAGCAGGAAAACTAAGCTTGACCTTTAAGCTAAAAGCCAAGATCCAAAAATAACCTAGCCGATATTAATTAAACCCTCATTCTATAGATGGGTGAAGACTTTGACAAGCACTACAAATCAAGCAATTGATTCTACGATATATTTTTTATGTCACCAAAGGTATCGAACAACTACCCCTGTTTCAGTGAGGTCGATATCAAAGTCCACTGGCTCGTTGAGAAATTCAAGGGATGGGTTTGATATCGCCTTCTCAGCCGTATCCCTATCGTCATCTATCCGGTCCAATTTGTTTTCGCTCGAACTTGCTGCTTTAAGACCAGTAGCACTATGGGTTTTCTTGTTTTCGGAATTCTTATTGTTTACACGGTCAATCACAGCACCGTATTTCCTTAAAATCCCACCATTTTCACCCTGACCCGGCACCGAATAACGAGAAGATGATCCGTGTTTATTGTCGGATTTTTTGAGCCCACTCATGGGTCTATCAGATGGATTCAAATTACCTTTCTGGACAGAGGGGCTCTTTTTATGTTCGTTACGAGGTGGTTGTCCTGGAAAAGCCTCCGAACTAAAATGTTCCAAAAACCCTTCTTCCGATTCCTCAGACGATGGTGACAGTAAGCTCGTACCCAAAATATTCATCATAGATACCGGCTCAGAGAACGCAACCGATTGACCCACTCCAAGGACTAGTGCGAAAAGAACATTAATCAAACTTTTTGTTGAAGCACCTTTAAAAATACCGAAGTTCCGAGTTTCTTTTACTTTGTGAGTATTCATAAGCTACCTCTCCACTAAATTACATTCACTAATACACTACCAATCGAAATCAATATGGTCTTAAATCCAAATTGGGTAGACCCGTGCTATTAGCATTTACAAATAAACAACGCTAAAATCGCGCCAATAAAACAATTGCTTTTATATTTAGGCACCTAGAAAATATTTTATCTAACGCCCTATTCTTTTCCAGTCAATTGAGCGTAAATCCATCCAGATAGTGGTCCAAAAGTGACCATTTTTTTCAGGCAAGTCATGATAAAACGAAAAGCGCCGGAGATGCTGTGAATCAGTTCACAGTTCGTGAATATACAAATACAATCATTGTTATTAAAAGTGTGACTTAATACCCATGCTCAAATAGATCGAAGAAATCCGGAGAAATTGAAATTCCAATCAGGTTACAACCTAATATTGCGCAGTTTTCGATATCCAACACAGTACTTATAACAAAAACCATGAGTACTATGCCTATTAAAATATCGCAAACAACCTCCGTAGATCTGTTTTACGAACTATCGACTGGTTGTGTAACGCTCAGTTTATAAAAGCCACTAAAAGCTAAGATATTGAAAATTAGTCAATGCAAGAACGCAATACCAATCATTATCGTTCTATTCGGACTTTATTATTTTCGGATAGACTTAGTTAAGTTTGTTTTAAACACTATTTTTGATGAACACCAAATCGAACTGGTGGCATTACATGGCCTAGAGCTAGATTCAGAATCCATTTCAATCGGTTCGGTGGATCTGGTTTTGGGCAACAATCGATCCAAACAACGTTTCGAAGATCTAACGCTCAACTATTCGATAACATTATTTCGATTTACAAATCTGCGTATCCACTTTGCTTCTTTATCAATCCCCGAATTCATAAGCTCCGTTCATTCACCTAAAGACGTAATACTGAGCGAACTACTGTCGCAATTCGCAGACATACCCCTAAAATCCATAACAATTGAATTGTTAAAATTTTTGGGACAGGATGTCCACGTTGAGTGGCAAAAAATCGGCCGGGAACAACTACTGTATATCAACGATACAAAGGTGCAATCCAAACTTAAACTCACTCACCAAAACGACGTAGACTCACAGATAGAATGGCTCCTACAGACGAAAAACAATGCTATTGTCAACACACACCTAGACCTGCAGAAACTTGGAGAAACATACAAATTGACAGGGACTAATTTTGTTCACATAGATCCACTATTTCGTCTACTAAAACCATTTATCGCAAAATGGCCTGATAACATCCAAAAAATTAAAGGAACATTAGTATTCGATCTGCAAACAGTATTAAAGGATAAGCTCAGACTATTTGACCGGCGACTACCGGATATGAGCCTTCAACTTGATGGCAAGTTACTGTTGAACAGTTTGACGACACAGGATTATAAAATTCAGAAACTTAATGCCAATCTAAAAGGTCAGCTTTCCATCGGACAAACCCAAGTGTCCCTGAAACTTTCTCCCAATGAGCTTCTCAAAACCCATTCCATCGAAACTCCCAGTCTCATTGTCAAAAACTTTAAGATTCAAACAGAAACTGATAGCAAAATTAATTATGAATTAGACAGTGGAAAGTTACAACTGGACCAAAAGCAACTCTACGTCGACCTAACACAAGTCAAAACTTCGCAAGCGAAATTATCGGCTCGAATTCATGTAAGGGATATTCGAATTGTTCACACCGGTCACACAAATGCCTACCTCCGATTAAACACTAATAAGATCAATCTACAAATACCTGGGCAGTGGTTACCAACATTTGGTTTACGTAGTACAGTTAAATTGAAAAAACAGCACCTCTCATTAAATGGCCATCTCACCAGCGAAATTCAGAAAAAATTATTTGACTTTTCAGCTCATCACAACCTTTCAAAACAAAAAGGAGCTGGACATATATCTATCAATATGCAATTTGGCCCACACACTAACAAAATGTCCCAGTATTTTTCATCGTGGCCTTTCGCCTGGGATCTGCAAGATGGCCAATTCAAAGCTACAACGGATTTCAACTGGCAGCAAAGTGATCACGGCTTTAAAATTCTAAGTACTGTTGAGCAAAGCTTTAGCCAATTGTCTGGTTACTATCACGATATAGTATTCATAGGTATGGACAGTACCTTTCTAGGGGAGTACAAGCCAACAAATCTCTTGGTGAGTACAAAACCAGGTAAACTAAGTATCCAAAAGTTGGATATAGGTCTGCCAGTGGAAAATATCCAATCAAGTTTCTCGATTGATTCCTCACGTAATCTTCTAGCCATACATACCTTCGACGCCCAACTATTAGGCGGAAAGATCCTCGTGCGAGATTTCGCTTACCAACCCGAAATAACGCAAAATCCATTATTGCTCAATGTCCAGCGCATCCAATTAACCGAGCTTCTTTCCCTCGGCGCGTTTAATACCGTTTATGCCCAGGGTGCGATTAGTGGGAAATTGCCTATTACCCTATATACACAGGGAATCAGTATGGAACACGGTCGTTTAGCAGCAGAAAAACCCGGTGGAGTTATTCGATACCAACCCGATCCTTCGGCCAAAATCACCGCAACCACTAATCCTAACTTGCAGCTTGCCGTCGACGCTTTGAGCAATTATCATTTCGACACTTTGCAGGCAGATGCCCAATATTCAGCGAATGGGGATCTGACATTACAGATGAAAATGCAGGGATTGAACCCGGATATGAATAATGGCCAACGTATTAATTTGAATCTAAACGTCAGCGATAACATTCCAACTTTGCTAAGGAGCCTTCAATCGGGGAGGATCGTCGCCGATGTGCTAGAAAGAAAATTGATTCAGTAAATGTTAAGACTCAATCCATAAAATATGTTCAACATTCCGTACGCCGCAATTATTTACAAACTCAAATCAATCAGTTTGCACGAATCGACGGGCATGCCTATCACTATTATGAAGTAAAATAGGTATGTTGTGACTGATTTAAAAGGCATGGACCTTATGATAGCTAGGAATATATTTCTACCTTTCCTGTTGATTTTCCTCCCAGTAGCCTGCACACCGACAGTGCAGGTGGCAGTACCGAACAAACCTATTGAAATCAATCTGAACGTCAAAATCGAACATGAAATCCGCGTAAAGGTGGATAAAGAGCTCGATGATTTATTTGAAAAAGATAGTGGGCTATTCTAGCATCCATCTGACTCACTTCTGATTACATGATCATTACGTCATTTAAATGTTAAAGCTAAACATGAAGAAATTGGGATTTGCAGTAATTTTGAGTCTGGCAGTTTTTGGCCATTCCTGGGCGTTGAGTTTGATAGAACTAAAAGCCCAAGGACTTGTAGGTGAAGGCAACGAAGGTTATTTACGTTACGTAACCGGCCCAAAGACCAAGGAGATCGATGAATTTGTCTCCGATATCAACAATAAACGCAAAGCTAAATTTACGAGTGTCGCCAAAAAAAGCGGTGCCACCACACAACAAGTGGCTTATCGTTTTTATGAAAGAGCAAAGCAAGCTACGAAAGCGGGAAACTATTATCAGAGTGCCACTGGAAATTGGGTAAAAAAGTAGTTCTACTTTTACAAAAAAACATCCCAAAGCCCGATGACAACCCTAATTTAGTGAAATTTCAAATTACCCTAAACCTGTGGTAGCAATTCGGTTGATCTACGAATTATTTGACCGAACTCAATGAAGATAACCCACCCATTAATTCACATCGCTTTTAATTGGGCCATCGAACTGAGTTCCATTGTTATTTTTTGGGTAGCGTTTAATTACTATGGCCTGATGAGCGCTATTTTTTGGAGTTTGGTCGCGACCGTAGTGGTCGTTTTACTGTCGATGATAGTTCAACGGCGATGCCCGATATTCCCTTTGGTTATGTGTATTCTTGTCGTCAGTTTCGGCAGCTATTCATTGATCACGGACGAACCGACCGCTTTTATTTTTCAGCATACCATCTACTATGGTGCGGGGGGTCTGATACTAATTATAGGGTTGCTAAATGAAAAAATCCTGCTCAAACCCATGTTTGACAACCTCTTCGCACTCACAGATCGTGGGTGGATTACTTTAACTCGCCGTTGGGCAATCCTATTCCTTCTACTTGCGCTTGGAAATGAGTGGGTATGGAGAACAATGTCAGAATCTGCCTGGGCAACTTATAAAATGGGCATGACCTTCACTATTATGTTGTTCGGTCTTTGGCAATTCCGCGTATCCCGTCGTGAGCGCCTTCCAGAAGCCAGTCGGTGGGGATTTAAAGTTCACTAAAATCTAGTTGTCTTGCGTTTAAGTTTTTTCGAATCCCATTAAGGAAACGGCGCATTACCTCCTAAGTTTCTGCGGTCAAAACTTGTTTTTCCCCTGTTTAACCAAAATCAAGACTCCGCCTTGCACTTAGTATCAGTTGATCGTTCCATAACTTCGCGTACCGCTAAAATGGCCGTAGCTAGAACCAAGGGGATAAGGTAATAGACTATTCGATACACCACTAGGCCCGCTGCCAATGATTCCGCAGGAAGCGAGTCTTTGAATGCCAAAAGAATCATACCGTCAAAAACACCCAATCCACCCGGCACGTGACTAATCATTCCAGCTATGAAACTTAAAGAATACACGATAAGAAATCCGACAAAAGGAATATTTGGTTCAGATAATAGAATATATAAACACCCACCAGCAAAAATCATATCTACAACCGAAACCATTAACTGTGACAGTGTAATTTGAAAACTAGGCAATTTAATCTTCCACCGACCAATTTTGATGGGCGTTTGTTTGCAAAAGGTTATTACCAGAAAAGCAATACAAAAACTCAACGTAAAAAAACCAATATTCCATAACACCACTGAAGATATACCAGTAAATTCAGCAATAACATCCGGGCGCAAACATAATGCCATAGCTGCGACTACCGAGGTTCCAACGCTAAACGCGACCATCCCGAATAGCGTAATACGAATGACATCTCCCGCACTAAGACCTGCCGCCGCATAAATCCGGTAGCGAACTGATCCCCCAGAAAGGAGGTTGACACCCACCGTATAAGATATCGCACAACTGCAAAATGTCGCCCATACCACAGTCACATACGGCAGTTGACGGCCTAGATAACGTAACGCCATCCAATCATAACCACTCAATACCCAGTAACTAAGGAAGGTAAAAAGCAAAGCGAGGCTAAATTGTTGATAGGATAACCTAGAAACCTCCAAAACGACCTGCTCCAATGTTATTTCCCCCAACATATGTCCTATTGCAGATATCGATGCCACAAACAATACAACGGTAATCAGCGGAAAAAGAAAACGCTGAATTCGTTGATTAGAGGGCACACCCAAGCTCGTCGGACGATCCGGTAAAGTCACGTTTTGGCCAGTAAGGTAAAAAGATTCGGTTTATTTCGAGAAGATTGTAACGCATTTAAAATTGTTGTACCTGAAGACAATCAAATGCGGAGTCAATTAGCATTGATACAAGACGGATAGGTACAAACCACTCGTGTTATTTATTGGGTCTTTGACCTTTATCCCACCCCCCAATGCAAAAGTGTTAACAAGCTGTAGTTAAAATGAATTTAAGCTAAAATAGACACCTTTTCACACTACCTCAGATAGTTAAATACAATTGAATTTAAGTTTGATTCATTCTATACGGCATTTTATATCTCTATTTCAAGAATATAAATAGCCTAATACATTAAAGGCTGTTATTTATATACCAATACAATGACACTGCTTAAATCAGGCCTATATTTGTTTTTGTTAATAGCGAATATGGTTGGATGCTCAAAAATTAGAATAGGCACCTTTGATGAAGAAAAAATATACTATTATGCGGTAATCAATGAAGAAAACTTCGAATTCCTTAAAAAAATCTATATTTCCGCCAAAATAAAACCTACAAAGTTAATAATTAATAGTATTGGAGGAAATGGGCTATCCGGAATCAATATAGGGAAATGGGTTTATCAAAACAACTTAACTATCGAAATAACCCAATACTGCTTATCCTCTTGCGCTAATTATATTTTCCCATCAGGCGTTAAAAAAATACTTCACAAAGATGCTTTACTGGGATGGCACGGCGGATATTTCCAAGAATCTCTTTCGGAGCAGATAACAGCGCTATACAACGGGGAGCACGTCGGTGGTGATCACGAAGCAACTCTATCTTTACGCAGCCAAACAAAAGACAAAAACCATCCCTGCTGGAGTTTCGAGAATCTAGACATCCAAAAACTAACACACATTGAAAAACAAAAGCATATCCAACATGACGAAAATTGCCTACGCTTTTTAAAGAAAAAGGAATCCGATTTCTTTAAAAGTATAGGTGTCGATTCTAACTTACCCTATTATGGGCAAACACAAAAATACAGGAAACAGTTCAGCAAAGAAAGATATAAAATGTTTTATTATTCGATTGAAGACATGGACCACATGGGGATCAAAAACATTCAACTAGAAGACGGAATTTGGACTCCGAGAAACAACAGCTTGTTCAAAAAAGTATATTTGGTTGATATACCCAATGATTCATAGTAATTAAATTTAAAGACAATCACTTTTGCACACTATTTCTACAAATCTTCTTTTTTTTGCCAAATTAAATAAATCGCACAGGATATCCCGGCTGAACCAAATATCATACACATCACCATTATTTGGTAACGGGTAGCAACGAGAGGTGAAACACCCGATAGTATCTGCCCAGTCATCATTCCAGGAAGAGAGACCAAGCCCACAGCAAATAAAGAATTGACCACCGGAATTAGCGCTGCTTGAAATGCGGCCGCACGAGCATCGGCAAATGTACAAGATCTATTTATCTCAACTTCAAATCGTTCAGCCGCAATACTGACGGCGTTCATAGCACTAGCGAGAATCATACCCGCCAGAGGGATAAGGTAACGCGGTTGGTACCAAGGATCCAAACCCACGACACCTTGAGTAACTATTACGAGCGTAATCATACCCCCAATGGCAATCGAGCCCAGGACTTTAAAATAGAGCAAATGTGTCTTTTTTCTAACTGGCCTCAAGGTAATAATACTTGCGGCGGCAAGCATGACCACTAAAATGCCGATGACAATCACCGAATTGTCTACCGCAAAGACATAAATCAATGCATAGCCAATCAAAATCAATTGCAACACCATACGAACTAATGCATAGAGGATCTCGCGAATCCCTAATGACCAGCGCCAATAAATAACAAGCACCCCCAGCACTGGCACCAAAACCCAAAGAAGATCGATGTAACCGACTTGATACAGTAATGGATTCACCGTTTATTCTGTTTCTTCCATTCAATCTTTCGCCAAAGCCCATGATCCGAAAAACACTCCCATCCCCACTGTAACCAGCGGAGCAATGATAGTGCGAGCCATAATGCCCAAAAAAGCATCAACAGATGGTAAATCCAAATTGCCACACTAAAAACCCACACCTGGGGTAAAGTAACTCCCACGCGGTCGGCATACCAATTAAGATTAAAGGCCGATGAACCATTACCTGCTACCTGCATGGAAGGAATTCCTAGGAGCCCCTGACTCACTGCATAAAAGAGAATTGTTAGTGCCCCTAACGTTAGGATTGCTAAAACGATCTGTATGGAATTAAAGCGAATTTGGCTTAGCTCTTCCGGCAATTTTTTTCTAAAACTCAAAGCAAGTAACCACCCAATGACGATTAGACTTTCTTCCACGGGAACTTGGCTTAACCCAACTAAAAGCAGAAACCACTGGGAAATACCTAACGGCGTTGACACGTACCGCCCTAATGCGAATGCAAGTCCCACAATAATCACCAGGAATCCCCAAAATAAAACTGCCGGACCCAACAGCGGACCACCTGTCGAAAGAACCCACCGGTCATTGCCAAGACTCAAGGCTATGCGACTATTGACACTTTCTGTATTGAGGACAACAGGTCCACTTCGGAACAACATTTCATCGTTACGTGTTTGACGCCAGTTCACTACATAAACCTGTTTCCCTGGTCGAACAGGCAATATCAAATCGCTGCCTTGAAGACGAATCGGCTGTCTTCGTCCATCAATAGCGACCGAAAGCAATTTGCTTTCAGTGGGTAATCCAATAGTATGCTGTCCCCCTTGGGAACTCCTGAGACTAAATTCCAACAGGGTATCTGTTGATCGTATTCCTAGATTAATCTTTAAATTACTGTCATCAATGGTCAGAGTTCGACCTTTCACCGCCTCTGGACGCGAAATAGTTAACGTTACCATCTCATTCGGCCACGGCCGCCACTCCGGAGTCCAAACTTTAGCTTCGTTCTGCTGATATACGACCGGAATCCCGGAATATTCCATGTGCCATACTGGGCTGGAGTTGACCCGCCAAACTTCTATCCATTCGGTTGTTTTTAAAGCCTTCAGCTCAATTGATTCCCGTTGATCAAGAGTCGATCGCCATACTAAAGATTTCTGCCCCGGTGGTAAGTTTACAATCACCATACTGTTTTCGACACGGATTTCACTTGAAGTAACCGCCTCACCCGGCAACAAGGGTACTTTGGCGATAATTGCATCATTCAAATTGGATAACCGTACAATTCGGGTTTCTACACTCCATTCTATGCCTAAAAAAAGTGTGCGTTCCACACGAAAAAATGGGGGTAAGCGCTGGGCTTCCACCTTAACTGATTCCCCATTGTTTTTATCAGGGTCGATACGTGTCAATTGCAACTGGGCATCTGGACGACCGTTTTCATTGATACCCTCAATCAACCAGCCCGCACTTTCAACCAAAATACGGTGCGGTCTTAAAGGTAACGGAATCTTCACCCTATCAACTATGGGTAAGGAACCCGAATACACAACAGTCGATATACCTTTTTCCACATTTATCCAAAGCATTTGATCTTCTGTACGAAACAGATTTACAGGATGTTTCCTATTCAATAGTGCCTTACGCGGTATCCAACCTCCCGTGGGAACCGGAGCAGGAATCGCGACCATTTCCTCTGCATGTATTTCTGCTTCCACGGTTATAGTGGACGGCGATACTTTGAGTTTCAATAACTGAATCTGGCCACAAGACGGAAGGCATTCGGGAGGTAGTAACAATTTTTCTTGTAATTGCTGTAATATCGTCTGATCAGGGATGTCGGCCCAGACCACATCTATTCCACTAATCAAAAGCAAGGGAATCAATACCATACCGGTAGCAAAACCTCGTGGAGCACGCGGCACATCCAAAATTCCTTTCCCCCGGATTACACACGCAGAAAAAATGGCCAATAATATGACTCCTACGATATTAAGAACCTTATTGACCCCGGGTGAAAGAAACACGATATCAACAGTTTGGCCTTGATCCACCGGACCGTTCCAGCTTAAATAAACTTGCCGCCACTTCCATTGTGGTATTCCTGGACCAGTCTGTACCTTTGCATTGAGATCAACCTCGTCAACCACTTGGGCATACGATTTCTTTCTATTTTTTGAAGAAACACCAGCACCCCGGTTAGTATGAAGCGGTTTTTCATTCTCCATCATCAATGCCACATCACTCTCCAACAGTGGAGAAGGTATCTCGGACGATTGTTGCAAACCCGATATAGCAAAAGACTGTTTACCCGATAACTCCAACTGAGGATGCAAAGCATTACGGATCCTATCCACCATGAATGGAATACTAATCAAAATCAATGCCGCGATAGAGATATTACGATACAATGTTAACGAACTACAGAGTTTTCCCTGGGGGACTACTCTCAATAACGCCACTGGCGCGAGGATATTTAACCATACATACTGAGGTGCACCTGATTCATGCCACACTAAAGCGAGTGTCACTAATGCAACAAGAATCCAACCTTTTCCCCAAAGTTTTCCGCTCGCAAAAGCGATAATCAATACAAGAAAAAGATCAAGAAGACTCCACTGATTGATCCAGGTCTCCGCATTGTTGTCAACACCACGCACTGAGAACAACCGCCATCCGGGGGGTAAATTCAAGTGAGTATTGACTCGTTTAAAATCCTGCCGCCAACCTGTTGCATCCAATCTCGATTGACGACCATCAATCCTGCTATCAGCGGAAAAATTAATAATTCCTTTTCGTACTTCGACACCTTCTTCTTTAGAGTCGGACGCTAGTGTAATCAATTGGGGTTTCCCATCAACCAATACTCGCCCCAGTTTCATCTCTGGATTTGCAATTAAACGCCAACCCTGCGTCAGGGTCCCTTGAATGGTGTCTTTAACAGTGAATCCATCGCCATCAAAATCCAACCACAGAGTTTTCTTCAAAGAAAGTTTATTTGGTTCCGGGTCTTGATTCCCTCTACGAATAACCTCCAGACGCATCACGTCTCCAGCACGCACTCTGAATGCAGGAAGTATTTTCCATTGCTGAGGAAGATTGGTATGGGTAGGATCGATTGGTGGAACTCCCTGTATTTCTACTACCCGTTGAAACCGACGCGCGTCGAATACCCATATTTCTTCCCCCGGCAACGGATTAGTCAAACGAGGTACTTCCAGGGTAGTTAACGGAGATAGATTGCGAACCGTTAAATCGACCACCCACTGGCCAGGACGCAATTGCATCCGCAACCTACCATCGGCTTCCAACCGAACTGGAATTGGACTCGTTATGGATAACGGATAAAAACCAGTTGAATACAATTTACCTAGTAGAATTTCGCGATGTTCACCTGACACATCGATTTCTAATCGAACTTCCATCAGCAACGGGACATCATCAATAATTCGGCGGTAAACCTTAATTGCGAGAGCATTATTACTATTGTCCAAACTAGATCCCAATTGTCCTGCACGGTTCAACCGAAGCTCGCCCTTGGCTATATCAGGAAAGTCCACGATTTTCCCATCCCATTTCAACCCAATCAGGCCGATAGTTTTGGGGATAGTTAAGCGATCGGGTGGTCTATCCCAATTAAATCGTCCATTAATTCGGTAATTACCGGGTTCAAGCCACAGGGCAGGCTTACCTTTAAATTCATGCACCACCGCCGCCTGATTATTGACTTTAATTTTCTGTGGCCAATAATTCAGCCCTCCGGGTAATTCCACCCTATTTGTAGCATAAATGCGCCAATTAATGGAAAATACACCACCACCCTGGTTTAGATACAGATTAAGCCGACCTGGCCAACTACAATGTTTGGTTGCGAAATCATTGAATACAAACGGACAGTTCTGCTCACTGTGTTCATAGAGAACCCAATGCACCCATGATTTCAGCGGAGTTGGAACTTGTTCTACGGTAAGCCGATCAGCAGAAACACCTGCTGAGCCCAACAACAGGAGAAATACATAACTTTGCAACCTAGCCATTTTCACTCCCAAAATTTAATTGGATACAGAATTACATAATTTTCTTTTAACGATTGTGAGTGCATACTGAAGCAATTCTAAGAAGATTTAACAAGGAGTACATCCCCATGTCCGAAAAAAATCCGGAAATTTATTTGAGTGTCGATATCGAAGCTGATGGCCCAATTCCGGGACCCCATTCGATGTTGAGTCTGGGGGCGGCGGCTTTTTTATCCAACGGACAATTGACCAATGAGTTTACGGCAAATTTGGAAACTCTTCCAGAAGCGAAAGCTCATCCAAGAATGGCGGAATGGTGGCAAAAATTCCCTGAGGCATGGGATGCTTGTCGACAGGACCTAAGAACCCCAGTAGATACCATGAACGAATTTGCGGACTGGATCGAAGCAATGCCTGGAAAACCAATTTTTGTAGCCTGGCCAGCAACCTGGGATTTCATGTGGGTTTATTGGTATTTAGTAAAATTCACCGATCGCCGTCCGTTTTCTGAACACGGCATTGATATGCGCTCTTACGCCATGGGCATGAGAAAGCGCGACTTCCGCCACTGTGGCAAAAACTATTTACCCAAACGGTGGTTTTCTGAACAACCGCATACCCACATTGCACTTGATGATGCCAAAGAACAGGGCGCATTATTTATGAGTATGATGGAAGAGAATCTATCGACCAAGGACATTGAAAGTAAAAAATAGATATTAGGAATTGGACGCTCTTAATTGATCATGTCTTTACCCAATGCTAACAACCCTTATAACTTCGATACTTTTCTAGCGTGGAGGAACAAGTTTGATTACTACCGAGACGATCCCTTCATCCAAAAAGTTGCTAAGCATTTTGCTGGAAAACATTGGAACCAAATAGATCAAGAAGCCCGTGAGCTATCGTCTAAAGCCTCGTTTCGGTGGCGAGATATGGCGGAAGCTATTTCCCACCCCGATAACAGGCCCTCCGTCACCCATTATGATGGGCACCACCATCGTATAGATCGAATTGTCCGACCAACTGAGACAGAAATAATGGAAAAGGAAGTATTTTCAGAGGCGTTGTTTTCTGGAAAAACGTTACCTTGGGCCCGACTGCTAAAAATGTATCTCATCTACCAAAATGGAGAAGCCTGCATATCCTGCCCTCTAACCTGTACTGAAGGGCTTGTAGCCTTGCTTGAAACCCATGCTGAAACACCCGAAACAAAATCTATACTTAACCATTGCAAAGAGGGAATTAATGGCAATTTTGCCATTGGTGCTCAATATCTGTCGGAAATACAAGGTGGATCTGATGTTGCTTCAAACTTACTAAAAGCCGTTCCCAAGGAAGATTCTTGGCGGCTGTACGGATCGAAGTTTTTTTGTTCCGCTACCCACGCCGATTACGCTGTTGTTACTGCCAAACCAGTAGGCAGCGAAAAGGTCGGTCTATTTGTGGTGCCATCCTGGCTTCCCGGTAATAAGCAGAACGAAATTAGAAATGGATACACCATTGATCGGCTTAAATGGAAATTGGGTACCAGTGAATTAAGTACCGCCGAAATCACTTTTGACGGTGCTGTCGCATATCCTATTGGGCCGCTCGACAAAGGCATTGCAAATGTTGCCGGTGTTGTTCTTACCTATTCTCGCTTGACAGTAGGTTTGTCGGCTGCAGCCAGCATAACCCGAGCAGCGCGGGAAGCTGAACAATACAGTAAGTTTAGATGTGCATTCGGCCTTCCAATTGGCCAATTCCCAATGTTGGCGCGCCAAATTTCATCGATTCAATACACCGCAAAGAGGACAACCGCTGGAGCTTTCAAACTTTATAGTGAATTTCTAAAACTGAGAAAAGATTTAAAAGACGGCGTCGTCAACGGAGGGCCTAACAAGTTGAAGAAGCAACAATTCAATATCCGGGAATTAATCATGCTCCAAAAAATTACGGCTTCATCTGATGCCGTCGATGTTCTCCGATCCGCTTTATCAGTTTTTGGCGGGCATGGTGCGATGGAAGATTTTTCCTCACTTCCAAGGCTATTTCGTGACGCCATTATCAACGAATTATGGGAAGGCCCCCGGAATGTATTGCTCACCCAAATTCACCGGGACTGGCAGCACGCACTTGAATGGTATAAACCCGTCGAGTTTGTACAAAGTATTCTTAAAGGCTGTGATCCTAGCGTAATCCAAGAACTCAGCGATGAAATGTCCAAACTCGTGTCGTATCCTAATCTGTTGACGTTGGATGAGAAGACTATGTCTGTTTGTGAAGAGTGGGACACATTTTGCCAAAAACTTTTTCAATCCTACCAAGACTTAGCATTAACTGACATCACTTAACTTACCTACATTTCCCACCACTTTCACAGAAATGGACCATAAATTTGTGTAGTGACAGTGTGAACATCGATTTGGGCAAAAACATACTAGTAGCACATGAACACCCATACCGAGCGCAGTGAGGTTTCAAAGTAGAAAACTAATGAGCAATACAGTTGAGGATGCCATCACAAACCCAATGTTACAATATGACTTGGAGTTTTAATCAATTTGTATCTTTAGGTGATAATGATGTTTTTCAGAAATACTTGTCCCAGTCTCATATATTTACTTTGCTTAGTCCTCCCCTTCCAAGCTATGGCCGAAAAAATAGGGCATGTTGACACGAAATTTAAATGGCTAGGGCCGGACGACCGAATCATCATTGAAGCCTTTGATGATGAAAATGTCCCAGGAGTAACATGCTATCTAAGTCGAGCAAAAACCGGAGGGATATCCGGGGCGGTCGGTATTGCCGAGGACACATCTGACGCATCGATTGCATGCCGACAAACGGGGCCCATATCCATTAGCGATGATATAAAAAGCGGTAAACTTGACGGTGACGAAGTCTTCCAAAAACGAACATCCCTAGTGTTTAAAACACTACAGGTGGTTCGCTTTTATGATTCTAAGCGAAACACCTTGGTATACCTGGTTTATAGTGATCGTGTCGTCGAGGGATCCCCGAAGAATAGCGTAACGGCGGTTCCAATCGTTCAGTGGAAGCGTTGACCGCTGCCTGCTAGCGTTAACAAGTGGTAGTATCAAAAAATAGAGAGTACTGGGACATTAGTTTCCTTAAGCAACTGGCCTACACTCATTAAGCGGTAAAAGGAGTACCATCTCAAAATCAATACCCTGAAAAGCAATGTTGATACCTCTGATAGGCATTGTATAAGTTATTAGCAAAAATTACCTAATAGGTACACTTTTGGTTCATCCTAAGCCATTACAGCACTTAAATATTATTATTTTTCCTTGCTGATTTTAAACAACCGTTCTCGCAGTCCTTCAACTAATACAAAAAATACCGGCACCAGCATCAAACTCATTAGAGTAGCTGCCAACATACCGCCAAATACTGTAGTACCGAGTGAATGTCGACTTGCAGCACCTGCCCCAGAGGCGAATACCAGCGGCACAACCCCCAGAATAAACGCAAAGGCAGTCATCAATATTGGGCGCAAACGAACCCGAGAAGCTTCAACTGCAGCGTCTAATATAGAGTACCCTTTCTGGCGCAGACGTTTTGCAAATTCAACGATTAAAATCGCGTTTTTGCTGGCCAACCCGATCAACATAATTAGACCAATTTGGCAATAAACATCGTTGTCCAACCCTCTTAGCCATTGAGCCGAGAGTGCACCAAGCATTGCCAGGGGTACAGTCAGCATCACCATTAAAGGCATCGACCAGCTCTCATAAAGTGCAGCCAGAAAGAGAAAGACAAAAATCAGTGCCAGGGCAAATACAATTACTCGTTGGTTACCAGCTTTGAGTTGTTGATAGACGACCCCAGTCCATGAATATCCGTAGCCATCCGGCAAGATTTCCTGAGCTAATTTTTCCATCGCATCGACCGCCTGTCCAGAACTATAACCCGAAGCTGCTTGCCCGTTGATGGTAGTAGAGCGGTATAGATCATAGTGAGAAATGTTTCGAACTCCGACTGTTGGTTTTATTTTGACCAAGGTGTTCAAGGGAATCATATCGCCATTTTCATTGCGTACGTAGAGACGTTTAATATCATCTTGTGTTATTCGGAGTTGACCCTCTGCTTGGACTAATACCTTGTAGATACGACCGAATTTATTAAATTCGTTGACATACAATCCACCCAAATATATTTGTAATGCATCAAAAACATCTGGGATCGATACGCCTTCAATCTTCGCTTTTTCACGATCAAGCTCGACATATAACTGAGGTGTGCTGGCGCTGAACCCACTAAACAAGCTGGTCAATTCCGGGCTAGCATTGCCTTTCTCGACCAATTCCTGAGTTAAGCGATCCAGTTCCTCCAAATCGCCCGACCTAAAATCTTGGAGTTCGAATTGAAAGCCACCCGCTTGGCTCAGCCCATGGATCGGGGGTGGGGGAAATGCCGTAATAGTGGCCCCCATAATTGTACTCAATTCTTCGTTTACTTTTGCGATAATCGCAGATTGATGTTGTGATGGTTTACTTCGATCTTTCCACGGTGCGAGGATGGGAATAAGGTTCGCAACGTTCGACGAGGCCCCATCAATAAAACTGAAGCCAACAAAAGAAAGTGTTCTACCAACCCCATCAATTGGACTGATTTTTGCCGTTGCCTGGTCTAGAATTTTTTGGGTTCGTTCCAGAGAAGCTCCCTCAGGCAATTCAATATTGACAATAAAATACCCTTGATCTTCTGCGGGAACGAAAGCAGTGGGAACGAAATTAAACATGTATATCGTCAACACGACCAGTGCGACGAATGCACCTGTGGTTAAGAACCAACGGTCGACGAGATGGCGTATAACAGCTTCATGGTGAGCTGTTAAGCGGTTGAAGATTAGATTAAATTTTTGCCTCCGCTTGCTCTCTTTCCGAGTGGAATTACGCAGAAAAACAGCACTAAGAGCCGGGCTAAGTGTCAACGCGTTGAGTCCTGAAATGCCGACCGCGCAGGCAATAGTAAGTGCAAATTGCCGATACAATTGCCCGGTGATTCCAGGGGTAAATGCGGTCGGTATAAAGACTGCCATCAACACCAGAGTAGTAGCAACGATAGGAGCCGTCACTTCCTGCATTGCTGCTACGGCTGCCTGCCTTGGGCCTAATCCTTTTTCACTTATTTGCCTAACCACATTTTCGACGACTACGATTGCATCGTCGACAACCAAACCAACGGCGAGCACCAAACCAAACAGCGTGAGTGTGTTAATAGAAAATCCTAGTGCGTTAAGGAGCGCAAAGGTACCAATCAGTGAAACCGGTATAGTGATCGCAGGGATTAATATCGACCTTGCGTCGGGAAGGAAGACGAAGATGACCAAAAACACCAGAAGTATTGCTTCGACCAGCGTAATGATTACCTCACGGACAGATGCGCGAACAAACAATGTGGTGTCATAGTTAACCCGATATTCCATACCGTCTGGGAAATTTTTCGACAACCTTTCCATTTCGGCCTTAGCCTTATTAACAATATCAATCGAGTTACCTCCAGCACGCTCTGAAATACACATATTGGCTGCATTTAACCCATCCAGGATAACGCTAGCAGAATAATCTTCTGCGCCGAGTTCCACACGACCAAGGTCTTTTACGCGAACAATCGCGTTGGCCGAATCCGCCCGTACGATAATATTTTCGAACTCCGATACTTCACTCAATCGTCCCAACGTCGTAATCGCATAACGAAATTCTTGTCCTTCCGGTACCGGCTCAGACCCAATGGAACCCGAAGCTACTTCACGATTCTGGTTACTGACTGCATTCACCACATCGTTGGCCGTTAAATTGAGTCCAGCCAATTTTTCGGGGTCAAGCCAAATACGCATTGCATATTTTCGTTGCCCCGTTGTAGAGACTTCCCCAACTCCCGGAATACGACGCAATACGTCGACAATATGAATGTCGACATAGTTACTCAAAAACAGTTCATCGAAACGCCCGTCCGGCGAAATTACATCCATACACAGAGTTATAAATGGTTCCTGTTTATTCGTAACGATCCCTTCTTTAATCACTTCATCAGGTAAAACCGATCGCGCAACATCGGCACGATTTTGCACATCAACAGCGGCGATATCCAAGTCGTATCCAATCTCAAAGGTTACGATAATGCTTGTGCCACCATCGTTGGTACTTGTCGATGACATATAAATCATTCCCTCAACACCGTTAATCTGCTCCTCGATTGGGATGGTCACGGTTTGTTCCATTACCTCGGAGCTTGCTCCGGTATATGACGCGCTCACCTCAACAGAAGGAGGTGTAACTTGGGGAAATTGGGCGATCGGCAATAACGGGATTGACGCCACACCGATCAACACAATAATGATTGCAATGACGGTGGCAAAAATCGGCCGGTTAATGAAAAATTGGGCAAACACCAAACGAACCTAAATAAACTAGTTATTCAAGGAATCAGGTTTTATAGTCACCGGCTTGGTTATTTTCGGCAATATTTCTTTGGGATTCTCTGGATTGGCGGTTGATTGCAATTGAATTTTTGTTCCACTTTTGAGCTTCTGCAGTCCCGATACAACCACCCTTTCCCCCGATGTAAGTCCATCCAAAATAACTCGCATTCCTTGATAAGTGGCTCCTAGTGTGACCTGACGAGCGCTGACAACATTGCCGGTACCAACCACAAAAACACGGTAGCCACCTTGTTGTTCGCTCAACGCAGCCTGGGGAACCAACACTGTGTTTCCCTGATTTCCAAGAAATGCCCTCACTTTGACAAATTCGCCTGGGATCAAAAGACCATCTGGGTTAGGCATCACACCTCGCATTTTAATGGTATTGGTCGAAGGATCGATGCGATTGTCGATCGCGTCAACTTCTCCAATATGCCCATATTGACTTTTGTCGCTTAAAACGACTGATACCTGAATCGGAGTTTTACTCTGTTGCTCAGACATGCGAGGAAGTTGTTTGTCACTGGGCCGGAAAACAACATAAATCGGGTCCATCTGTACCAACCGCGCTAGCTTGGGATTTTCCGAGGGAGTTACCAGATTACCAACATTTACCGCCGTGTAACCAATGCGACCGTTAAAGGGTGCATGTATCGAACAATAGCTCAAATTCAGACGAGCCTGATCGACAGCAGCCTGATCTGCCTTTACCTGACCTTCTTTCTCCTTAACCTGAGCGAGAAAATTATCAAATGCCTGTTTAGAAATAAAACTTTTTTCGACTAACGGTCTTTGGCGCTCTAGCTTATGCTTAGCATTGGCCAGCGCAGCCTTACTTACGATCAGTTGACCTTCAGTTTTTTTCAATGCAGCCTCATAAGGCTTAGGATCTATCACATACAGAAGATCCCCCGTACGAACCGTGGAACCTTCCTCGAAATTACGAGATTTTAAAAAACCCTCAACACGCGCGAGTAATTCGACAGACTTGACCGCTTCTATAGATCCGGGAAATTCTATGTAGACAGGAATCGTTCGAACTTGGACGTCGGCAACAGATACAATCGGTGGAGTACCAACACGCGTTGGTTCGGTTTGCTGGTCACAAGCGATCAAAAATAAAAGCAAACAAACAAAAGTGACTCGAACACGAGGCGCATGTCGATTGAAGGCAATTCGATACATAGGTGTAGGAGTCCCACATAGATAGAAGTTTGTTACAGAATACTACCCACGAGTGCAAAATTAAAGCGAAGCAAGCATTAGGGGTGATAAAAAAAAGTCAGATTTTGGTTTGCTGATTGGGTAGAAAAATATGACTTCGCTTGGTAATCAAATATCCGGCCTGGATTTAACCTGATGGCGTATTAACGGTTTTGAAACAGCTTTGGTTCAACCTCTGCCAGCATACTTAAAACTTATAGACCGAACAAGAGTTCTAACTATCGAAGAGCTTTTATAGTCTTCAACTCAGTTACTAGAGATACACCCGCTACTATAAACTAAAATATATCTGCCCCAATTTTTTCAATTCACCGTATCCTTAACATCGGTTGGTTATTTCTGCAGTACTTTACTTGTGGATTTTGTGAGGAAAATAGGAATCAAACTTGATCCCTATTTTCCTCTGGCAGGCATAAGCCAATATCAAAATATATTAACGAACGAGCTTTGACGTCGTAAACTCGGCCAAATATTTTCCAAATCCCTCGCTTTTTAAATGTTCAATAGGAACAAAACGCAATGAAGCAGAATTGATACAGTACCTGAGTCCCGTGGGGTCTGGACCGTCTTTAAAAAGATGCCCTAAATGGGAGTCCCCAAAATAACTTCTAACCTCTGTACGTGGAAAAATTAGTTTGTAATCAGTTTTTTCTACGACGTGTTCTAACTCAAGGGGCTGTGTGAAACTTGGCCAACCAGTACCCGACTTGAACTTGTGTTTGGATGAGAACAACGGTTCACCACTGACGATATCAACATATATCCCATCGCGTTTTTCGTCCCAGTAGGCATTTTGGAACGGACGCTCGGTCGCTTCATTCTGAGTGACTTGGTACTGAAGATTGCTCAAATTTCTGCGTAGAATCTTATCCGACGGTTTAGTATACAAACCCGATGACTTAATCGGTAATTGCAATCCACCCCCCCATACTGTTTTCAAAAACTGATCTCGTCCAGAATTAAACCGATAATAGTGATACCGAATTGGATTCCGCTTGTAGTAATCTTGATGATATTCTTCCGCTACGTAAAACTTTTCGAATTTCCGTACTTCAGTAATAACAGGGTTATCATAACGCCCCGATTCATTCAGTTTTTTACGCGAGTCTTCAGCGAGCTGTCGTTGAGCCTCGGTATGATAGAAAATCAATGTTCGATATTGGGCACCTCGATCTACAAATTGGCCATTATTATCGGTAGGATCGACTTGACGCCAAAATGACTCCAAAAGATCTTGGTAGGAAATGACCTCAGGATCGAAATGAACCTGTACACTTTCGACATGCTCGGTACTTCCAGCTGAAACCTGCTTATAGGTGGGGTTCGGAATATTTCCACCGCTAAATCCAGAAACAACTTCGTGTACTCCTACCAACTTTTCGAAATCGGATTCAACACACCAGAAACACCCTCCAGCAAAAGTTGCAATCGACAATTTTTTCTTGTTTGCTAATGTGGTTTTTACACCCTCGGAATCAGCAATAGTCACTACTGTCAACAACACTAAGACTAAAAGCGAAATCCAGACAATACTTTTTTTCATGGTTCCTCAATGTTTAATACAATACCGTCCAAAAGACCATTCTTTGTGTTTATTTCTTTCACATTTGAATAGGAAATAATCATTTCGCCGCAATTGATAGTTTACAATATGCCTTTGAGTAACTACTTAGTCTATCGGCCTCTATGAATGACGCTGAATATCCAATACGTACAAACTTTGTCCGACATATCATTGATGAAGACCAGGAATCAGGAAAATATTGTGGCCGTGTAGCAACCCGTTTCCCACCGGAACCCAATGGGTATTTGCATATCGGACATGCCAAATCGATCGTCTTGAATTTTGGTATTGCCGATGACTACAAGGGTACATGTAATTTACGTTTCGACGATACAAATCCCCATAAAGAGAACATCAATTTTGTCGAAGCCATTAAAGAAGATGTGCAATGGCTGGGTTACAAATGGCGTGAGCCTGTGTTTTTCGCATCAAATTATTTTGATCAATTGTATGATTTCGCCGTCCAACTCATAAAAAAAAACAAGGCTTATGTCGATGATTTGAGTGCCGACCAAATTCGAGAATACCGTGGGACGTTGACCAAACCGGGTAAAAACAGTCCTCATCGAGATAGGTCCGTTGATGAAAATCTCAACCTTTTTCAAGGTATGAAGTCTGGAAATTTTTCGGACGGTTCAAAAGTCCTGCGCGCAAAGATTGATATGACCTCGCCAAATATCAACCTTCGCGATCCAACCCTCTATCGAATTCGCCACGGCATCATCCATCACCAAACGGGTGCAGCGTGGTGTATCTATCCAATGTATGACTTCACCCATTGTTTATCCGATGCGCTAGAAGGAATCACCCATTCAATTTGCACACTGGAGTTTGAAGATCATCGACCACTATACGATTGGTTTTTAGACGAATTAGAAACGGAATGCCACCCTCAACAGATCGAATTTTCAAGATTAAACCTGGAATACACCATCACCAGTAAACGTAAACTGACTGAATTGGTTGACGAAGGTATTGTAGAAGGATGGGATGACCCACGTATGCCGACAATCGCAGGCTTGCGCCGACGTGGTTATACAGCCAAAAGTATTCGTGATTTTTGTAACCGTATTGGCGTTACCAAGTCCGAAAATACGGTCGAAATGGCCCTGTTGGAGGATTGTATCCGCTCAGACCTAAATGAGAAGGCCCCACGGCGCATGGCTGTATTGTGCCCCTTAAAGGTTGTCATAACAAATTATCCGGCCGATCAGACTGAAACAGTCATCGCATCGAATCACCCACAAAATGAAAACATGGGAACCCGTTCGATTGCTTTCTGCAACGAAATTTATATTGATGAAAACGATTTCAGGGAAACACCACTCAAAAATTTCAAACGGCTCGTCGATGGTGGCGAGGTACGCCTGCGTAATGCCTATGTGATTCGCTGCGATAAGGTTGTTAAAGATGGCTCAGGCAACATAGTTGAATTACTTTGCAGTTATGACCCAGGTACCCTGGGAAAAAAACCGGAAGGTAGAAAAGTTAAAGGAGTAATACATTGGGTCTCAGCAAATCATGCTGTGGAAGCAGAAGTACACCTTTACGACAGACTTTTTAACCACCCTACCCCTGATATAGGAGTAGAGGGTAACGATTACAGGGAACACGTTAATCCAGATTCCATGAGTATTTTAAGCAATTGCTATCTCGAATCCGCTCTTGCTGATACCTTACCTGGAGACCAAATTCAATTTGAGCGCGAAGGCTATTTTTGCCTTGACAGCGCGCACATTGAGGGTAAAAAACCTGTTTTTAACCGAATTACAACCTTACGTGATACCTGGGCTAAAACAATCAAAAATTTAAAAAATGGCCAATAATAATCTAGAAACAGTTGAAGTAACTCCGAATGGTACCGCCCAAGCAAGTGTGATCTGGCTGCATGGTCTCGGAGCAGATGGGCATGATTTTGAACCAATCGTGCCACACCTACACCTTCCGGATACAATCAAAGTAAGATTTGTTTTTCCCCACGCTCCTAAACAACCGGTTACCGTAAATGGAGGCTACGTGATGCGAGCTTGGTATGATATCTATGAACAAGCTTTAGATCGAAAAGTTGACTTAGAGGGCATCCAAACTTCATCAAAATATCTCGAACGGTTAATTGCCCGTGAAATCGACTTCGGTATTTCACCCACCAATATAATTCTTGCCGGGTTTTCACAAGGCGGGGTTATTGCACTGGAAACTGGACTTAGATTTCAACCAAAGCTTGCTGGAATTGTTGCACTATCCACATACTTGGCTGCCCCTGATCAGATACCTTCGGGAAATTTACCAATCTTTGTTGGGCACGGAACATTTGATCCAGTAGTACCCTTCAAACTAGGACAACAAATTCGGGATATGCTACAAAAAAGTGGGCACTCGGTACAGTGGCATAGCTATCCGATGGAACATTCGGTTTGCATGGAAGAAATTGGAGCGATCGGAAAATGGATAATTGAACGATTAGGAGCAACACTGCCCCTCCAGGGGTAAAACAATGCGCTCTTGTTAATTACTTTTTTCTAATATTATTTGAAAACGTAGGTTGGATTTCTTATCCTAGGCAAACCTATAGCTCTTACCAGATTCGGTGATGTTGGTTGCGGGGTTATCTGAATAATAGATCCGCATAAACTCGCCTCATCGGGCATACGGTAAACATACGATATCGTACCCAGTAGAGCTGGTGAGAAATGTAGGCATGAGTTCTTATCACAAATCATCCATAAATTAGAAGGAGGAGTTATGATCGGAGCAGTATTTGCCTTAGCCACCGCAATTTGGTTTTTCAAAACCGCTCGTAAAGTTGGTCGAGATGCCTGGGTGTGGGCGTTGATTGGTTTTGCTTGCTTTCAGGGTTTTTTTTCCCTCTCGGCTAGTATATTTGTCCTTCCTATGTCTATGTTAATGCCAACAACTCACGATAATAGCACTGCACTTTCGACTCTCGTGTGGATTTTAGCGCTCGCCATGAGTTGGTTCGGTTCAGTCTTTGTCCGTGCAAAATTCCTAATGAAAAACCCTAGCGTCCAAACCAAGCAAAATGAATGAAGATACGTTTAATATCGAAACTAGAAAATTTCTCAAAAAAGTAGGGATTACATCACAGCGTGAGATAGAACATGCTGTTCTTAAAGCTATTAAAGAAGGGGCTATAACCGGCACAGAGTCGTTGAACCTTAAAATGACACTGGAAGTACCCGAGCTTGGGATCCAAGAATGTATTGAGGGAAATATAGCTCTTGAGTAGAGCCCAATTAAAACACTCTGCGTTTCAAGAGCCATAATGCTCCCTAAAATTAGGAGCGATATGGCTCTTTTCGGATGCTCTGATTGATCGCGATATATAAAACTTAACTGGAGTTTGAATATATGGTGATCGGATTAATTCTGGATGGCTTCTAAATTTCTTTTGATTTATCTTAGTCCTCTACACTGTTTGACCAACGACAAAAATTCAATAAAATCATTAACCACACAATCCGGCTGATAGGGATGTTCCTCTGTACCCGGAAAAATCCTGGAAATCCAATCGGGTTCCCACTGGGCACCATTGTAAAAAATGTTAGTCACTCCTGCAATCTTGGCCGAAATGGTATCCGTGGTGCTGTCGCCCACATACCAACAATGGAGTCCGGGGTTTTCGCCGAGGTTCTCAATAGCCTTTTCAATAGGATCAGGCGCCGGTTTACGCTTCTGAATATCGTCACCCCCAACCACAGTACCAAAAAGATTGACCCAACTCCCGTTGTCGATGAACTCGAGCTCATGTTGGAGAAATTCACGATCGCGATTACTCAAGACGCCAATTTTGATATGCAAATTGGATAATTCTATGAGCATATCGCGTACTCCGGTTTCAATCGGATGTGCTTCTCCAAAATGATTTCGATAACAGTGATTGAATGCGATGTGCGCAATGTCTTTTGCCTCCTCATCACTGCCAAACAACACTTCGAAGATATCTGTTCGGGAAATCTTTCGTTCAGCTTTTACCTTGGGATGCAACCGACGGTAATCTCGAACATATTCGACCAGTTTTGCATCTTCAACCGTCTTGCTCAAAGTGGGATCTATCAAACGATCGATTAATTCAAGGCCATCAAATTGCGGTAAAAGATCGTCAACCGCATGATACATTGCATCACGGGTGTCCACTAATGTAGCATGCCAATCGAATATAATAACTTTTGGCGGTCTTAATGAATTCATTTGTATATCGTAACAAATGGTTACCATATCTGGAATGAAAAGCGCCACCAATCTGTGGCTAAACTACTGAATTCTGGTAGCCAATCTATCTAACGTGGGTCAGACGAGCAAAGTTACCGTTTCGTTCGTATAAACTTTATAGGATTAATTTTCTTGCCGTGGCGAAGTACCTCGAAATGAACGTGTGGTCCCGTAGAATGACCGGTAGACCCCATTTTAGCAATAGTATCCCCCTGACTTACCCTGTCTCCAGGAGATACAGTTAGCTCTTTGTTATGGGCATAATGGGTTACATAGCCTCCCCCGTGGTCTATTGCTACCATGTTTCCATAACCTCGATATTTTCCGGCTGATGTTACTAAGCCCGCAGCTACCGCAACTACGTTGGAGCCGTTCCGGCCGGCAAAATCGATACCATGATGAAATGCTCGACGTCCGTTGAAAGGGTCATTGCGCCATCCATAGGGCGATGACAGCCACCCTTTCGTAAGCGGTCGGCCCGCCGGATAGGCTTGTTTCCTAATTTCTCGGTTAACCATAAACTCATCAAGTACGTTGAGTTTCACATCACGATCCTGAATCTGAACCGATAGGTTGGCAATCTGGTCTACTAAACTTGTATATGTCTGTGGTTGGCTTTGTATGTCAATGTCGATGCCTCCTCTCGGCGGCATTTCGGAGAAATTAAATTCTCCTTTGCCAATTTTTAGTTTTTCAACGACCCGTTGACCGACAGCATTCATCCTGAGTATTTGTGATTGCAACTCACCCAATCTTAAAGCAAGGGCATCCATTCGATTTTCACTCGCTTTTCGCAATTCACCTAGTTTTATTTCTTGGCTTTTTAGCTCGGCAATACAGACATTGGTATTGTTATGTGCATGCTTTAACTCCAATTCAGAACCGTGCTGAACACCAAAATAAAATACTCCAGACGAAATGAATAAAAGAGCAGTAAAGCCCAATAGGACACCAGACCAGAGGCTAAATACTTTAGACTTACCGCCCAGTGGATCTATAAAGTAAAATTGCATTTGTGGTCGATTAACTCATTTGGCGTGAAATAACGAAAAGTTTAGTAGCTCCCTACAAAAACCCAGTCTAGTGGAACTGTCCAATTAATTTTGTGACCTGTACCACACATTTGTTGTGACCCACCCCACAACACTCAAAATATAGGTGAGTTAATTCAACCCACCTCTTTTTTTGCCTAGTAACAAGAACTATTTACTCAAAAATCCGCGGAGAATCCCATCTACAACGACGATTAATTCAAGCCGAATTTGACAAGAGGAAGAATTACACAGGTTTGGCAAAGCTCAGTGCGCCGAAACGACATCTACTGAAACCTTGTTTAGGTATTGTAGATCATAAAATGCCCCCGTGGACTTTTACCAATATCCACCAAAACAAAATCTATTGCGTCTGTGTACGATGAAATTTCTTGCGATTCCAATCCATTAACCTTGAACGTTTACAGAGGTACGGATAACGTGTGCGGCCTGCGAAGGAAGAAAATAAGGATAAATCGGAGCGGAATGGAGCGGGTTGTCATTTTTGAAAGTGATGCCGTAAAGCGAAAAATACGCAGGTTTCATTTCCGGTACAATTTCACGACGAGACAGCAATTCCAATAATTTACCATTTTCGATACTCCCCTCCAAGGACTCGTCTATTTGCCTTAATCGACGACGAATATTACCAGGAATATCTTGATTCCTTTCTGGCCGGGTAAAAACTTGCTCTAACAGACCCTTGGTATACTCTCCAGTTGGTATCATCGTCTCGAGCCCAAATCCTTTAACTGCTCTGATCAACTCCGACAAAGAAACCTCAATACGCCTGTCTTGGAAAAAGCGGGTGGCACGAATGGCAAGGTGATGCGCAGTATAACCATAGACATGATTCCAATGTTGAATAATCTGAGAATTGTTATCCAAAGTGGATTGATCGATAAACAGCCGCAATTGCTGGCCATTGTCAAGCATTTTATACAAAATATAAGCATCCCAACCGTCATCGAAACGATAGTAATTTTCACCCTTCAATTGAGATGGAGCATAACCATGGTGGCGTTGAAGATTTTCAACTACACGCTGTGCATCATTGCGCCCAGAACATCCACAACGAATAGCGAGGTGGTCAAAATGAAGAGTCCAATCCTGCATTTCGGCCAACTTTAAAAGGGCTAAATCAGCTTGACTGTTCAGTAACGACTCAACGGCTTTCACCGCGGAATAGAGATCCAGATTCGCGACAAAACTAGCAATTCGGCGTGCATCATCGTCTTCTAAGACTTGGAAGGCACGGGATAGAATCTTTTCTAAAAATTCAAATGCATAGGTCGAAACCTGATCGCAAGCAACCGGGATGTCTTCTTCAAACAGCTTGGATCGTCTAGCACGTCGGTACGCTTTAACCAGTCCATCAACGGAAGTTACCGAACTAAAAAACCCCTCTGCATCCGCGGGTTTTACAGCAACTGCGAACGGAGTTAAATCAAGAGACGCCCATTTAGCACCAGGATAGGGCGACAACACTTTCTGCGGGTTAACGGAATCAATCCGAAAGCTCCTCTCGCGACCCAATATATCACCAACAAGCTGAGCCCCAAATTGATCGTGGGGATTAGCCAAAATTCACCTCAAAGCAATAATCCAAAAACGTATCAACTGGACATACTTACCAAAACTAATGACTCACTTTTTCAATAACTCCACAGGCAACACGTGCTCCTGCAGCTCCGGTAGGTTGCGAGGTTAAATCGTCCCGCCCAGCGTGGATAATGATGCCTTTCCCTATGATCCCATTCACACCATCAAACGATATCACGGTATCCACACGATCATACCTAGCATTACCATCGACATCAGCTATAACATTGCCTAAATCACCCACATGCCGCTCTTCCGACTCCGGGTTTCCATGAAAATCATTATGCGGATTAAAATGCCCACCCGCTGATTTACCATCATGCGAAGTGCAATCACCTTTTGCGTGAATATGAAATCCGTGAGCACTCGGAGTAAGACCCGACAAATGAGCTAAGATATGGACACCTGTTCCAACTTCTTCGAACAAAACTTCCCCTCGTACATTATACCCCGTTGTGGATTTAAGCAACGAGACTGCTTTCGGTGTTTGACTTGAGCCAGGCTTGGTTTTAGATGCATTTGAGCAACTCGATATACCCAACACGATGCCGGTAAATGTTACGATAAGAAAAGTTCCTGAACAGTAATTACTTGCGGCCATACTCAACCTTTTAAATCGTCTATTTTTTACTAAAAAAAACACACAACCGCAGGTAAACAAGATTTAAACCGTGTACCGGCGATCACTTTCTCTTGATCACCTGCGGTATCCAAAATGTGCTTATTCCTTGTCGCTAATGATTAACTGAGTCCCCGTGGAACAAAGTAAATTAGCCAGTTTCATCAGTTTTCTCTTCATCCTCAGCTTCTGAAGACTCATCATCTTCCCCAGCATCCTCAGCATCCGAGCTATCCGATTCATTAGAACTACCCATATAGTCTGCATAGGCGGAAGAATCGAAAAACATGGTATACAAACACCAAGCATAGATTAGAGCACTTAAAATATTTATCATTGTTATGTCTCCTCCGAAAAAACGTAATTGTTATTATCAGTACACACTCATCACAAGAAAAAGCGGTAAAAGACAGGCATAATTCCGATTTTGACGTTAATCAACCTATCGGTTGTCCATTTTTGATCATTTTCATCCAAGACACAACTAAAAACTATTAGAAAATTTCCGATTTACCCGTAGAACCAGCCTCCTTCAAGCGTGAAAGCAACAAATTTTCGTTGTCAGCAGTACACCATAGTAGGCTTTAGCAGCTTTCACAGTTTCAGCTAAGCTTGAGTCAAGACGCCAAATTAATCCTTTTAATCAAGTAGATCAAACGAATTGTTGCTAAAAAATATGTCGCGATTTCGCGGTCAAATCCTATTCCATCTGAGTATTTGGACAATTACTATATTGCTTCTAAACTTTTCGGATGCCTCGGCTCGCCGGATCGAAAATCTTGTAATGCCCGATGTATTGATCAGTGGACACGCAAAGTACGAAGAGGAATGCGAACGCTGTCATCTTCCCTTTAGTAAAAAGAGCCAATCTAATTTATGCCTGGACTGCCATGAAAAAGTTGATGCCGATATCAAACTAAGCAAAGGCTTTCATGGCAAAAAATCGGGCATCAAAGATGTGGAATGCAGTTATTGTCATACCGACCATAAGGGGCGAACTGCAGTAATTATTTTATTGGATAAAGATGCCTTCGACCATGAATTGACCGATTTTCCCCTAAAAGGGGGGCATAACAACCTAAACTGTGCAAGCTGTCATGAATCTGATACCAAGTTTCGAGACGCCAAACACCAATGTATAGATTGTCACAAGGATGACGACCGGCACAAGGGCAATCTTGGTGAGAAATGCCAAGATTGCCATGATGAAAAAACTTGGTTAAAGGGAGAATTCGATCACGATAAAACCGATTTTCCTCTTGTCCATAAACACAAAGATGCAACGTGCGAAAGTTGTCACCCTGATGAGCGCTACAAAGATGTCCCCAAAGATTGTTATTCCTGTCATAAATTGAATGACGTACATGGAGGTCGTTATGGAAAGAAGTGCAAGGACTGCCATTCGGAACGGAATTGGGACAAAGCTCGGTTCGACCATAAAAAAACGGACTTCCCGTTAATTGGCAAACATCGCGCCGTCAGTTGCGATGCCTGCCACAAACATGATCTTTATAAAACACTGGATACAACATGTTACGCGTGCCACAAGGTTGATGATGCTCACAGAGGGCACTTTGGCGACAAATGTAAAAGCTGCCATTCCTCAAAAGGTTGGAAAAAAGTGAAATTTGATCATGCTAAAGATACCGAATGGCCCCTTAGGGGAAAGCATACAAAAGTTGCTTGTGAGACTTGCCACAAAGGAGACCTAACCAAGGAAAAATTGAAAACAAACTGTTTTTCCTGTCATCGACAAGATGATTCGCATCAGGGACAAGAGGGCGAAAAATGTGAAGAATGTCATTCCGAAGAGGGTTGGTCGAAACGCTTACGATTCGATCACGACCTCACCAAATTCCCTCTAATTGGTGTTCATGCCATAGTCCCCTGTGAAGAATGCCATTTTGAGCCAACTTTTAAGGATGCAACCACGAGTTGCAACGCTTGCCATCAAAGCGATGATATTCACAAAAACCGGCTTGGAAGTAATTGTGAGCTTTGCCATAACCCAAACTCTTGGGCGCTTTGGGAATTTGATCACAATACCCAAACAGACTATCCCCTTGATGGAAAACACGATGGTTTAGATTGCACTGCTTGCCATAAAACAGCCATACTGGACAAAATCGAATTACCATCAAACTGTTATGCCTGCCACGTTAAAGATGATGTTCACAGAGGTTCGTTTGGCCGGAATTGCGAGCAATGCCACAGTACAGAGTCGTTCAAAGACGTGGGGTTTTTCCGGCAGCACTAAAAACACGTTTTAATCATTAAATTGTACGTTTTGCTGGATCCGACCGGATTGCGGCTTCTTCAACCGTAAGATAGTAGAATATTCCGCCGATACTTTTCTTGAAAACAAAATCGCCCAAACCCGCATTGAGATTTGGAACGAAAAGCAACTCCTGGTATGGACCAATGGCTCCGTCGTAGGTTTTTACGGCTCCTAAATAATTAAGACTGTCCGTTATAAATTGGTCGAATTTCTTTAGCCAACGAAGGCGACATCTGTTGCACATGACATACACGAAGCAGGTATCAGGAAAAGCAATATTAGTTTTATTAGTATCATCTGATTACGCCGAAAAATCTGTTTTAAAATAACAACGTTATCTAGGTTTTCTAGTCTCGGACAATCGCCATGTTTTCTGAGGATATACTCCACGTTTACCAAAACATGCATCGTCCCAGAGTATCTAAACATTAGCCCAAAAGGAAATGATCAAGAAATCCCCCCATTTAGGTTGAAAAAAACCCCGAGAACTACGACAATGAAGTCTGTTTTCCTTCGATCCACTATATAAAAAACGACCATTTCGGCTGGGAAGCGCCCGATCCAATTCTCGATTTGCCTTTGTGCTCCCTAAAAATTACGAACCTCTCCTTATGATCGGTTTAAAAACTAACGCGTTCTATGCCCCGATTGCCTCGTTCCACGTTTAATTTTAACAGCCGCTCCTATACTGCTGCGGTCATCGGTATATTTGTGCTTGCGGTAATATTGTCGTTGTCGATTTCATGGGTAATAAGTGCCAGCACTGGAAGTCATGTCCCTGGGCAGGGAATTCAAACAGATAACGATATAACTTCGCCAAGTTCGGCTTCTCTTTCCAGTAATTTTAACCCACATCAAAATAGTAGTGAGTCCATACATCCAAGGGTTGGGATTCAGTTAGTAAAATTGGGAACGATGGGTTTGCCGGCGGGGATGCAAGGTATTTTTGTAGCCAATTTGTTAATGGCAGTGGTATTGGTGTCAATTTTTATGTTGGCTTTACACATTATCGCAGGAAAACTGGCCATCCCAGTTGAGAATTTTTCCAGCTTCAAGCGACCCAACCCTGCTATTTTTGAAACTTGTGTCAATACGGAAAATTCAGCCTATGACGAAAACCAAAGAACAAATGATCAAACTAGAATCGTTTTGATTGCTAACGATGACATTGATATGCAATTAGTGATCGCCAATGCCCTTGTATTAGATGGTTTAGTTGTTGAATATGCTTCAAATGGTCACGAAGCGTTGAGTAAATTTAAAAGCTGTAAACCAGATTTGATTATTATGGCCGAAGTTATGCCCATAATGACTGGGTTTGATGCTGCCTTTCAAATCAAACAAACCCCAGCAGGTAGAAATACTCCAATTTTGATGATTACGGAGGGGAAAAACAACAAATCGATCGAAACGGCCTTTAAAATAGGCGCTATTGACTTCATCCCAAAACCCATCAATTCTTTAGTATTACGCTATCGAGTCAAACGCATTATTGAGGCTCGCCAATCAGAAAAATGGGCAGAGCGACTAGCTTATATCGACAATTTAACCGGATTACCTAACAGGGCTGCCTGCACCGATCGATTGGTCCAAAATTTGGCCTTCGCAAAACGAAATGCAAATCGGCTTGCAGTATTGTTCATCGGTATCGACCATTTTCAGGATGTTAACGATAATCTAGGACGTGCGGCTGGTGATACATTACTTAAGTTTTTAGCAGAACGGGTCCAGGGCTGTGTGCGAAGCGAAGATACCTTAGCGCGAGTCGGTGGGGATGAATTTGTCGTGGTTTTGAGTTCAGTGAAAGACCCGAAGGGTGTTGATACAGTCGCAAATACCTTATTGAAGATTTTGTCAACACCGTTTCATATTGCAGACAGAGAAATTTATGTTGGAGTCAACATTGGAATTTCGATGTATCCCGAAGACGGCGAGGATAGAGAAGTATTAATGAAAAATGCCGATACCGCTATGCATCGAGCCAAAACATTAGGCCGGAACAACCACCAGTTTTATACCTTTGAAATGAGCACTTCCATCTCAGACCGGATGGAAATCGAAACTGACTTGTGGACGGCACAAGAGAATGAGGAGTTGATCCTCTATTACCAACCTAAAGCGGATAGTGATACTGGGAATATTTTGGGTGCCGAAGTACTCCTTAGATGGCAGCATCCTCGCCGGGGATTTTTGCTACCAGGTGAATTTATCCCAATCGCTGATGAAACTGGGGTACTCGATAGCATTGGTGGCTGGGTAATTAATTCAGCATGTGGTCAATTTCGTGACTGGCTAAAGTTCATCCAATTTGAGGCTGGAATCGCGGTCAACGTCTCGGTCCGTCAACTAATGTCACCCAGGTTTGTAGACAATGTTAAACATTGGTTGGAAATGGCTGAGTTGGACCCGGAATATCTAGAATTGGAGATTACGGAAAATACCCTATTGGAAAACACCAAAGAAACCATCAAAAAATTAAAGCAGTTAAGATCGATGGGCGTCAAAATAGCTATTGACGATTTTGGTGTGGGTTATTCATCATTCAGTTATCTGAGGCAATTACCAGTAAACATTTTAAAGATTGATCGCAGTTTTGTGCGTGACGTAGCAGACCATTCATCGAGCGCGGCGATTATAGATGGAATGATTAAATTAGGCCACAATCTGAATTTGACGATCGTTGCAGAAGGCGCAGAAAATGATGCTCAGCGTCATTTTCTACGCGACCATGGTTGTGATATTTTGCAAGGAAACTTTATCAGCGAACCGGTCCCTCCAGAGAATTTCCTTAACCAATGTTTGGCAAACAGAGTACGATCTCACTGAATGAATTTTCCTACCATTGAATCGTTTGTCGGTTCAACACCCCTAGCTAGATTACAGAGATTATCAGCACAAGCTGGAAATAGTGTTTTAGTTAAATTAGAAGGCAATAATCCAGCTGGCTCAGTAAAAGATCGTCCGGCTATGAGCATGATCAAACAGGCAGAACTTAGGGGCGATGTGAAACCTGGAGATAGGTTGATCGAGGCAACGAGTGGAAACACCGGAATTGCACTGGCGATGGCGGCGGCTATCAAAGGTTATAAAATGACGCTGATCATGCCTGACAGTATGAGTGTCGAACGCAGGGCAGTCATGAAAGCGTTCGGTGCTGAAATCATTTTGGTACCTGCTGCTGGAAGCATGGAGGCAGCAATTGATTTGGCGCGAGAGTTGGAATCAAAGGGTGAAGGCAAAATCCTTGACCAATTCTCTAACACAGATAATCCATTGGCTCATTATGAAGGAACCGGACCGGAAATCTGGAGAGATACGCACGGTTTAATCACCCATTTCGTCAGCTCCATGGGAACAACCGGCACGATTATGGGCACCTCACGGTTCTTGAAAGAAAAGAATCGAGACATTCAAATCATCGGGGTGCAGCCCAAAGACGAAGCCAAAATACCTGGAATCAGACGATGGCCAGAGGAATATTTGCCGAAAATCTATGAGGCCTTTCGTGTGGATAGAGTTATTGACGTAACCCAGGAAGAAGCCGAAGAGACCACCCGGCTTTTGGCTTCACAAGAAGGAATCTTCGCAGGGGTTTCATCGGGTGGTGCGGTTGCCGCCGCGTTGCGCCTGTCTCGGGAAGTGAATAATTCAGTTATTGTAGTGATTGTCTGCGATCGTGGTGACCGCTACTTGTCAACGGGTGTTTTTCCAGACTGCTGACTACATGCCCCAGCAACGTTTAAAAAACCCCTATATTTCTATCAGTATTGCACAGCAACTTCTTGAATTGCGGCATGGTCAGAGCCTTCTGAAATCATTCCGTATATCTACAGCAAAAAACGGGCCTGGGGAAAAATTTGGTAGTGAGTGCACGCCAAGAGGTAGGCATCGAATAAGAGCCAAAATTGGTGCGGGATTGCCATTAATGTCAGTTTTTGTGGGTCGGCGCCCAACCGGCGAAATATATTCTCCAGAAACATCATTAAAATATCCAAACCGGGATTGGATCCTAACGCGTATACTTTGGTTAGGTGGAATGGAAGCAGGTAAAAACCGGTTCGGCAATGTAGATACCGCCAAGCGGTATATATATATCCATGGAAGTCCAGAGACTCAGGTAACAGGTGTTCCTAATTCTCATGGCTGTATACGCATGAAAAATACCGATATATTAGACTTATTCGACCATGTCGATACGAGTACTTATGTGTTGATTGCGCCATAGCAGTCTGCTCTTTCCGTGGGATAAAGCTCAGATAATGGCTTTGGAATCTCAATCCCGTATCCTTGAGCATAATCGATACCGATTTCGTGTAGTGTTGCCAAAATAGTTTTGTTTTCCACAAACTCCGCGATGGTAGTTAAACCCATGACGTGCCCAATTTGATTAATCGATTCGACAAAAGCACGGTCAATCGGATCTCGAACGACATTTTTAACGAAGTGACCGTCTATTTTGAGAAAATCCACGGGAAGATTCTTCAAGTAAGTAAATGAAGATAGACCACTACCAAAATCGTCTAGTGAGAAAAAACACCCCATATTTTTGAGTTCACTGATAAAATGTATGACTTTCGTCAACTTAGCAATAGCCGCAGTTTCAGTAATCTCGAAACAAAAACGGTCTGGAGGAAGGCCCGATTGGTATAAAAGGTCTTGGACATCCTTTAAAAAAAAGTCATCGCTAAGCGAAGATCCCGAAAAGTTGATACTGAAAATAGGCAGCGTTTGTTGTTGATAACTGGGCATCGACGCTAAAGTTTTAAAGAGGTTGCGGATAACCCACCGATCAATACTGGGCATCAAATTAAATCGTTCGGCTGCTGGAATGAAATCACCAGGAGGAATCAATTTGTGGTCATGATCGAGCATACGTATTAAGACTTCATAATGATCTTCTTCTTTTCTTCTCTCAGAAATGACCTTTATACGTTGAATGTACAAGCAGAAACGGTTTTCATCAAGAGCATTTTGAAGCCTGGAAATCCATTTCATTTCCATTTGTAAGATAGACTGTTTGTTTTGGTCTGGTTTATGGATATGAACGCGATTTCGGCCGGTATCTTTTGCAACATAACATGCAGAATCTGCAGCACTGAGAATTTCCGCTGCATCTTTTTCTGTTCCACGAATTTCTGCTAATCCGATACTGACACCCAACACGAAAATCTGTTCGCCCCAGGAAAAACGAAATGCTTGAATTTCTTTTCGCAATGCATTTGCTATCCGTAAGGCCACGATTTGTTCACACCCTTTCAGGAGAACACAAAACTCATCTCCACCAATTCGTGCTAGGGTGTCATTATTACGAAGTTTTAACTGGAGAATAGAGGCGAGTTGACGCAGTAACTGATCGCCAGCGACATGACCACAAGTATCGTTAACCAACTTAAATTGGTCGAGATCTATATAGAGCAAAGAATGATGAGTTTGATTGGAGCGTGCATCATTCAATAATTGTGTGAGTACAATCTCAAACTCTCGGCGATTAACCAATCCGGTAAGCGGGTCGTGTTTCGCCTGCCAACGTATTTGTGCAGCCAGCTTACGTGAATGGGTAACATCCCTAAAAACCAGAATTGCACCCATTACCTTGTTATCTTCACCCATAATGGGGGCTGCCGATTGAGTAATGGCATGCTCCTGGCCACGTTTATCTACTAGAATAAAATCCTGGTCATTGTTAATAACTAATTCTGTTTCTAAACAAAGGGTTGCAGGGTTAGCAATTTCTTGTCTCGAATCCTCCAAATATATGGGAAATATTTTAGGAACAGGCTTATTGACTGATTTTTCGATAGACCAACCAGTTAGTTTTTCTGCCACTTTGTTCATGGACAATATTCGACCCTGAACGTCAGTTGTAATCACACCATCCGCGATCGATTGTAATGTCACTTGAGCACGTTCTTTCTCTTCACCGAGTGTATCGGCGAGTTTCTTTAATGTATTGGCTTGCCTTTGCAGTTGTTTCTCACGTTTAAATACCGAAGACACATCGCTAATTTGTATAAGACACATATTTTCCAACCCATTGGAATGAATTGGTTTTATGGAAATATGCTGTGAGATCGTTTTACCTTGCGAACTGAAAAGTGGAAGTGGGTGACGATTGAGGGCATGGGGGATGACCGAACAAATCTTTGAGTCCAATGCATTATGCACGGCACGCATGAGACTACTATCCTCTACGACAGAAAAAAGTTCCTCAAGAGTTTTTCCTTGTGCCTTCAGTTGGGATATTCTGCTGTGATCGGCAATCCAATGATTCCAATTGACAACCTGTTTTTCAGCATTGACAACAATTAAACCAAGATCACAGATACTAAATGCCGTGGAGATCGTAGATTCTCCAGCACAACAATACGAACCAACTGAATTCACTAAAGGAATTGATTTATCGATCATAGCCTAGTGAAAAAAAATAAACTTAAGACTGTTTTATTGCATTCCCGTGTAGTTTTGACCGTTTTTCTCTAGGCGGTTGTCCGAGAACAGAAGTCGTAACGAGAGCAAGCAGTTTTGAGGTCGTTTTTTCGATCTTATGAGGCGAATACTTACAGTCGTTATAAAATTGAATTGGAAAAATAGGCCAATACTTGCTTTTCCACATTTTGCCCTTTATTCCCGAACAATCCCCTAGAAAATCGATTAAAAAGATGTCCATTAGAATAGGCACACATCCAAGGACACTCCTCTTCTCCTTCGTAAATTTCATTTTAAGCAATAGAACTGTTTCCTAATTAGGATGATTCTCCGATGAATCGAAGGCTTGAATGAATGCCGAACATGTTAAAATCTATAGTGACGCTTTGGATTCCTAGCTGATCAACTCTTCCTGGCCTTTCAATATCCTGTCAATAGACCAGCAGGGATGCATAGCTTCGATAAAATTTTGTATCATCACCCTCGACATCACATCTGTCGTCAACAATGAGACAAATTAGTCGTACCATCTATGGCCCCTTAAACATGGCTCGTATTCCAAACTTTTTATTATTAGAAATGATTGGTCGATGAATCAAAGGTTAGTTCTTAGCGGTAATTTTTCCAGTACATATCGCCTTATTTTCGACCAACATGAGGCGATTTTTTCACTCCACTGAAACATACACAACATTTCATGCAGGCTAAATTCGTTCATTTACGGGTACATACGGAATATTCTTTAGTCGATGGAATTGTTCGCATAAAACCGCTAATTGAAAAAACACGGAAATTTGCGATGCCAGCAGTCGCAATAACCGACCACTGTAACCTATTTGCGTTGGTCAAGTTTTACCGGACTGCCCAAGCGGGAGGCGTTAAAGCGTTGATTGGCGCCGATGTTTTAGTCCGCAATCCAGATCATCTGATGTCGCCGTTCCTTTTGACCTTGTTAGTTCAGAATGAAACTGGCTACCAATCTTTAACCAAATTACTTTCGCTCGCCTATCAAGAAGGTCAATATCAAGGGATACCAATGCTGAACGATGATTGGTTAAGAGCAGACAATGCCGGCTTGATAGCATTATCCGGAGGACGGGACGGTGCATTAGGCCAGGCTCTACTTGGTAAAATATCGATAAATCCAGGAGTTGTCCTCGAGTCGTGGAAAAAGATATTCGATGGGCGTTTTTATATTGAATTACAACGTACAAATCGGTCTCGTGAGACTCAATATATAAGTGATGCAGTGCAACTTGCGGTTGATTTTAATGTCCCTGTTGTCGCAACAAATGATGTCCGCTTTCTTAACCAAGAAGATTACGATGCCCATGAAATCCGAGTATGCGTGAATCAAGGGAGAACACTAGATGACCCGAGGCGACTCCGAGAATATTCTGAATATCAATATCTCAGGAGTGCAGAGGAAATGGAATTGCTGTTTTCCGATTTGCCAGAAGCGCTGGAAAATACTGTAGAAATCGCTAAACGGTGTAATTTGACCTTAAAATTAGGGAAAAATTATCTCCCTGATTTTCCCGTTCCCAAAGAAACAACGATGGATCAATATTTCGTTGAACAAAGTCATTTGGGTTTGAAGGATCGTCTAAACATCCGTGCCAAAAACCAATCTAAAGATAATTCTGAAGCAACACAAACAGAGTATCGAAATCGCTTGGACATGGAGCTCAAAGTGATATTGCAAATGGGATTTCCAGGTTATTTCCTGATCGTTGCAGACTTTATTCAATGGGCAAAAAACAATCATATTCCAGTCGGTCCCGGTCGGGGTTCAGGGGCGGGTTCGTTAGTGGCGTATGCATTAAAAATAACTGACCTTGACCCTATCGAGTTCGACTTGTTGTTTGAGCGTTTTTTGAATCCTGAACGCGTATCGATGCCCGATTTCGATGTGGATTTTTGCATGGAACGCCGCGATAGAGTCATTGAATATGTGGCGAACAAATACGGTCGAGATCGTGTTTCCCAGATTATTACCTACGGTACCATGGCTGCTCGGGCCGTAGTTCGTGATGTCGGTCGTGTCTTAGGGCATGGTTATGGGTTCGTAGACCGATTAGCAAAATCAATTCCTTTCGAGCTCGGTATGACACTTGAGAAAGCTTTAGACGAAAGCGAAGACCTTAAGAATGCCTATGAACACGATGAGGACGTAAAGACGTTAATCGATTTGGCAAAATCCCTGGAAGGTATTACTCGAAATGCTGGGAAACATGCTGGCGGTGTTGTTATTTCTCCATCAAAACTAACCGATTTCACCCCCTTGTATTGCGAGCCTAGTGGCGAAAATCTGGTAACCCAATTCGATAAGGATGATGTTGAGGCCGTTGGCTTAGTTAAATTTGATTTTCTGGGATTAAGAACACTAACTATCATCGATTGGGCGGTAGAAACGATTAACCATCAACGCACGGAAAACAATAGAGAACCCATCGATATTACCGAAATTCCACTTGATGACACAAACACCTATGAATTGTTAAGCCGCTACGCGACTACGGCTGTTTTTCAGCTCGAATCAAGAGGTATGAAAGATTTGATCAAACGTTTACAACCGGATTGTTTTGAAGATGTAATCGCTTTGGTCGCTTTGTTCAGGCCCGGACCTTTGCAATCGGGAATGGTCGATGATTATATCAATGTCAAACACGGTAGAGCCGAAGCAGAATATGCGCACCCGGTACTCGAACCCATATTAAAACCAACCAATGGAGTCATTTTATACCAGGAACAGGTGATGGAAATTGCACGGGAATTAGCCGGGTATTCTCTGGGTGGAGCAGACCTGCTCAGGCGAGCAATGGGAAAGAAAAAGCCCGAAGAGATGGCAAAACAACGGTCGATTTTTACCGAGGGAGCAATATCACGTGGAGTCGAAGAATCTACCGCAACTTATATATTCGATCTAATGGAGAAGTTTGCAGGTTACGGCTTCAATAAGTCCCATTCGGCAGCCTACGCCCTAATAGCATACCAAACGGCATGGCTCAAAACCTATTATCCGTCTGAATTTATGGCAGCTGTCCTTTCCGCAGATATGGATAATACGGACAAAGTTGTCACCCTAACAGACGAATGCCGGGAAATGTGTTTAGAAATTCTCCCTCCAGATATCAACCGATCAAGTTATCGATTCGCTGTCGCTAATCAATCAGAAATCGTATACGGTTTGGGTGCAATTAAAGGTGTTGGACAGGCCGCGATAGAGGAAATTCTAAATGAGCAAGCGAGCGGCCATGCGTTTAAGAATCTTCAAGACTTCTGTTACCGTATCGACCTGCGTAAAGCTAATCGCCGGGTTCTAGAAGCGTTAATTCAAGCAGGGGCCTTTGACAGAGTAGTCAATGATCGTGCACAAGCTATGGCAGAATTGCCAGTTGCACTGAAAACGGCAGAACAGCAAGGAAGAATGGATCAAACGGGTCAAGACGATCTATTTGGGCTCAACGTTGAGGGGGATGAGAAAAATACAGAGCATGTTCCAATCGTATTCGAGCCTTGGTCAGAAGCAAGAAGGCTTGCAGCGGAAAAGGCCACGTTAGGACTCTATTTGACTGGTCATCCAATCAATCAATACGTGAAGGAAATTTCAAATTTTACCCATGGCCGTCTTTCGTCTTTGACTATCGACTCCGTAAGATCTAACACAAAACCAAATATTCGCGTGGCAGGTTTAGTGATTGAGATTAGGACACGACAGACTAAAACAAAGAAAAATATGGCTTTCGTGACACTCGACGACCGAAGTGGAAGGATAGAGGTCGCTGTATTTACTGAAGCTTTTGAAAAATATCATCAATTATTGTCCAAGGATAATATACTGGTAGCAGAAGGTAACCTGGGTGTGGACGACTTTTCTGGGAACTTGCGTTTAACAGCTGAGCGACTTTTCAACATCGACCAAGCCCGTGGCCTATTCGCTAGGCGTCTAGTTCTCCATTGGCATGATGACGCCACTTTGGACAAACGAGGATCGGGCCGTAGACTAATTCGGGATTTACAGAATCTCATAGCGCCTTTTCAGGGAGGCAATTGCCCGGTTTGCATTCATTACATCACCAAATCTGCCCGTAGCCGGATTCAGTTAGGCAACGAATGGTATGTGCATCCGGGTGACGAATTGATACATCGTCTCGAGAAATTTTTGGGACCAAACCAAGTTAAGTTGGATTACACTGGAATTTCGGATAATGGAAAAGCCGAATAATAGATGGATCCGTGTAGCAAATTGGCTCAGAAGAATGTCATTCTCCAGGCAATTCAATTATGTCGCTGTAATGACGCTTGAATATATTCGTTCATTCCACCGTATCCGCAAATAGGGACCTAAATGACAGACATTCTTGAAAAGTCCTTAGAGAATCTGGCTCTCGATTTAAGATCGGGTATGGTAAACGTGCAAGATCTAGCTCATGCGGTTGTGGACAATCATAACTGCTCCAATGGTTCGTTGAATGCCTATAAAATCTGGGATAAAGCGAAAATTCTCCAGCAAGCAGAGGTTGCTAACGCTGCATTCGCAGCCGGATTCGACGCAGGTTTATTCCAAGGAATACCAATATCGGTTAAAGATCTTTTTGGTGTGGATGGCTTCCCGACTTTTGCAGGGAGCCCCAAACCCTTGCCCAAACTATGGGAACAGGAAGGGCCCGTAATTAAAGCACTTAAAAGCCAACTAGCCATGTTAACCGGTAAAACCCATACAATGGAATTTGCCTTTGGTGGACTAGGCGTCAACCCACATTGGGGAACGCCACGAAATCCTTGGGACCTGGCAGAACATCGTATACCTGGTGGATCCTCCAGTGGCGCTGGAGTTAGTTTGGCAGTTGGTTCGTCGCTTATGGCACTTGGAACGGATACCGCCGGGTCGGTACGTATTCCGGCCAGTATGACCGGAAGTGTAGGATTAAAAACTAGTATTGGTCGGTGGAGTGTAGGAGGAATTGTACCTTTAAGTCCGAGTCTGGATTCAATTGGGTTGTTGGCCCGATCCGTTGAGGACATATCGTTTGGGTTTTTCGCTTTGGATCCCACCTCTAAATCGAATTTCCAACGATTATTAGACTTAAGGACAATTGATATTACTGGGCTACGATTGGGAATGTGTGATCGGTTATTTTGGGACGATTGTTCGCCAGGAATTGATGATTGTGTAAAGGACGCCGTTAACGAATTGACGAAAAAAGGTGCGCGCCTACAAGCGCTTGACTTACCCGAGGTAGAGCAAATCTATCCAGTTTTCAAAAAAGGGGGCTTGGCGGCACCCGAACTCTTTTATTTTCTAAAATCGGCTTTGCCAGAATGGATCAGCATGCTTGATGAAAAAATTGCTCAACGCTTGGAAGACGCCGCTACGCTATCAGCTTACGAATACATCGATAGACTGAAATTGATTGAGAGACTCTCCCTACAAATAAACGAGCGATTCAAAACAGTTGACGTCGTAGTGTCACCCACCGTTGTCATAACACCATCGACCATTGAGGATATCGAAGAGTTATCCGAATACCGTAGAACCAATTTATTATCCCTTAGAAACACCAGTATCGTGAATTATCTGGGATTGTGCGCATTGACTATGCCCGTCGGGCTAGATAGTGCAGGTATGCCTGTAGGCCTACAGTTGATCGCCCGAAACGGTGAAGACGAGCGATTGATAGCAATTGCAGGTACAATTGAAAAATGTCTTGGGTCGGGTCGATACCGCATAGGTAAACCACCGACCTGGGGTTAAGGAGAACCAGTAGCTAGTTAAATAATGTTGCCGCTCACATCGAGATCAAGCTTATTCCTAATTTTTTACGAA
>Ga0209992_10000314_pt1 | contig 66141 bp, 60 predicted proteins | sample 2SBtaG_2_FD_182564 | JGI IMG/M metagenome (GOLD analysis project Ga0209992, IMG submission 182564) | Deep subsurface microbial communities from Kolumbo volcano to uncover new lineages of life (NeLLi) - 2SBTROV12_ACTIVE470 metaG (SPAdes)... | ecosystem: Environmental > Aquatic > Marine >... | reverse complement strand
AACCATTGCTTTGACAATAATTCTGATGCTTGTTCAGAAGAACCTGACTTAGAATGCACGCCTGGTGACACCCAACCTGCTGAAGATGGATGCAATAATTGTGTTTGTACTGAAAATGGTATTTGGGTGTGTACTGAGATAGGTTGCCCTGATGATGAAGTAGATAGGACTCCGAGAATATCATTGTGGCCTGGTAAAGTAAACCAGCACAATGAGGATGGTACGTGGATGACTGACCCTGATGGAGTTTCAGGTGGCCATCCGAATAGCGAATATCCTAACGATTACGGTGGTCTTGAGGTAGAGTATTGTCAGAAATTCTGGCCGACTACAACTCAAGTTGTTCTACAAGACCACAGGGAGAACATCACCTTCTATACAGAAGGTAACAAGGTCGCTTACAACACCACAAAAGACGTGTGGATATGTCAAACGGAAGATGGTGGGATACCTGAGTTTGACCCCGTTGGACCCGACATCGACCTTGACCCCGACATCGATGATATTGACGATGTCTTCGACGATTTGGACACTGATTCCGAAGATGATTCCGATGAAGATTCCGAAGATGACGAACAAACAGGTGTTAGAATCCCTGGTTTTGGGATGGCTGCTACACTCTCTATGCTAGGGTTGGTTGCACTTTTCAGAAGTAGACGAAATTATGTTTAGTGGACCGGGCGAGATTTGAACTCGCGGCCTCTACAATGCCAATGTAGCGATCTTCCACCTGATCTACCGGCCCTCTATGTGGCCGACCCACCGGCCACGTCTCTTTAAGCCTGACCAACCGACCGAAGCGTTGTGGACCCACCCCCATTTCCGTCTGAGTTACTTGCCTTACTCTCCACCAAATTGACCGAAGAGGAGGCCCCATTTCTCCCACATTTAGAGAGGGAATTACGCCTTGAGTGGCTTGAGGGTGACTCATCAAGTCTTGGGAATACACATTTTGAGATGAACCATCACGACCTATTCAAACGCCGTCGCTTGCGCTCACCACCTGGTCCGGTGACGATTGGACTTCACCCAATGCTAGTGGATGATGAAGTATTGTTGCGCCATACTTTAGTGCACGAATTACTCCATGCTGCCGGGCTATTAGAGCACACAGAGAGACATACAAAACTGGCTGATGAAATTGCCCCACCACCCACCCTTTCCTCATCGCCTTTATTGCGCTCTTTGCGTGAAGGGGCGATTGCAGCGAGCGGTGAAAAATATTGGAATTGCGCTTCTTGTGGTTATGAATGGGAGCGCCGGACTATGCGGAAACCGGCGCGTTGTCTAAAGTGTGCAGCACTGATGTAATTAATTAAATCAAAATTAATTATTAGTTATCCTTCTGCAACTCATGAAGTTGTCAAGGTGTAGTGTTCATGAAGGATGGGCGTTCCCGCAGGCCCAAGGGCGATTAGTGTAGCTTGGATATCACCTCGGATTTCTAATCCGAGAACACGGGTTCGAATCCTGTACCGCCCGCCTCGCCTCAACATGCCATAGTCGGCAGACTCCGCAGGATTCTCACTGAGAACTTCCCTCTAATGGAGCATCGTTGGAGTTGGTACAGTTCTCAGTTGCAGCAGCATCGGGATTCATCATTGACGAGGCGATGCTGCGCACTCACAGACACATTCGCCATCATCTGGCAGTCTGCTCGTCGAATCCTGTACCGCCCGCCTCGCCTCAACATGCCATAGTCGACAGACTCCGCAGGATTCTCACTGAAAACTTCCCTCTAATGGAGCATCGCTGGAGTTGGTACAGTCCTCAGTTGCAGCAGCATCGGGATTCATCATTGATCCGCCGATGCTGCGCACTCGCAGACACATTCGCCATCATCTGGCTGTCTGCTCGTCGAATCCTGTACCGCCCGCCTTGACTAATCATCAGCAGGTTTGCTAGTTGAAACTTGTAGACTCATCATTTAACTGACAGCAAAGCAACCTATAGAGAAAGATTCACAAAACTCATTGAATTGATTTCTCCTCTAGAATTAAATTGCCCGGGTTAAATCCCGCTAGAGTATAGCGGAGCGCTCATATACGGGGGGTAGGTCGGCAAGTTGTTCACCATGAAGCGAGGCTCCCGTGCTTGGAAGAAGTTGGGTAACCAAAGGTGGAAGTGGCGAAAGAAGAAGCTCCGCAGAAGAATGCGAGCACGCCGCCGTCAAAAGCAGTGATTCCCCCTCCTTTTTTAGGTGGTTTTTTCCTCATTTATTTGGTAAAGAGGTTAGCCTTTGACCAGAGTATTGATTGACTCATCCGTTCCATTGAAATAGAACAGGCCGGTCCAATGACACACTATCAAGGGAGTATAGTATAACTTGGCAGTACTACGGGCTCCAAACCCGTTGATCGGGGTTCAAATCCCTGTGCTCCCACCTCAATAACCCAGGCTGCCTCACGGTGGGAGCACATTGCCGATTCCATTCTGATTTTAATTTTGAACTTCCTTCGCTCTGATTCAATCCATTTGCAAGCGCTCAGTCCAGTTCAGCGGCCCAGTGCTCCACCTTGATATCTAATGCTAACTTACGGTGGGAGCACATTGCCGATTCCATTCTGATTTTAATTTTGAACTTCCTTCGCTCTGACTACATCCGATTTTTGGGCACTCAGTCCAGTTCAGCGGCCCAGTGCTCCACCTTGATATCTAATGCTAACTTACGGGGGGAGCACATTGCCGATTCCATACTGATTTTTATTTTGAACTTCCTTCGCTCTGATTCAATCCATTTGCAAGTGCTCAGTCCAGTTCAGCGGCCCAGTGCTCCACCTTGATATCTAATGCTAACTTACGGTGGGAGCACATTGCCGATTCCATTCTGATTTTAATTTTGAACTTCCTTCGCTCTGACTACATCCGATTTTTGGGCACTCAGTCCAGTTCAGCGGCCCAGTGCTCCACCTTGATATCTAATGCTAACTTACGGTGGGAGCACATTGCCGATTCCATTCTGATTTTAATTTTGAACTTCCTTTCTTGCTAGACGCCTCATTCTGAAGATACATCAGGACAAAGTTTTCACAAAATAAGTGAAAGCAAATTTCAGTCTTTTTAATGATTTTTTTTCAACAATCATTATTCAATCAACCAATACTCCTCGTTTTAGGTCAGGGTAGGAGTGGTGCTGTGATGGATTTATGGAGTGGAATAATCGCTCTCAGTTTAGGGCTTGGTTTATCTGCGGCTTGTGGATTTAGAGTATTCATTCCACCTCTAGCGATGGGTATTGGTGCTAGAGCGGGTTTGATGGATTTGGGAGACTCTTGGTCTTGGATGAGTGAGACTTGGGTCATGGCAGTTCTTGCTATAGCCACTCTGTTAGAGATTGGTGCTTATTACATTCCGTGGCTTGACAATTTATTGGATACAATTACTACACCATCTGCAATCGTTGCTGGGATTATTGTGACATCATCTTCTCTTGATGGGATGGACCCAACATTACAATGGATTTTGGCAATTGTTGCTGGAGGGGGTACTTCTGGAACAATACAATTGGGTACTGTCGCAACTAGAGCAGTCTCGACTGCAACTACAGGAGGAATTGCCAACCCCGTCGTCAGTACTGTTGAGGCTGGTGCCTGTATATTTTGTACAATTCTGGCACTTTTATTGCCAATTCTTGCTGCAATTATGGTGGTTGGTTTGATGATATTATCAATTTCAAGTATTGTTAAAAAAATGGATAAAAGGCGAGCAGACCCAAATTTAATCACTTAACAAAGGCAATAAATTCTACTCTAATTATGGAGGTCTTGTTAGGTGAAGGCTTGCACCCAAGACGTGTGTTTGTTCAGGCCCATTGAATGCTAGAATCAACCCATCGTGCAACATTCTTTCTTCCTACTAACCAATAGTATATCGAAAGAGTAATCATGCTGAGTCCTAGAGTTTTCAACCATACCATGAAGAATCCTCCAGCACTACCGTTGAAGGTAATTTTTCTCCCTCCAAGGACTACTCTACCTGCCCAGTTGTTGTAATAAAATACGGTAGTCCAAGGTACTGCGATGAACATTGTACACACGTTAACAATCATACAAACCATCTTGATTAGTAATAATTTCAGTCCACTTTCCGCCATCAGAATCCGCCACTCCTCTCCTACAACCTCTGCCGGAGCAGCTTGCGTGGGAGTTTCCATGGCAGGTACTGGCTCAGGGGCGGAAAGATCCGGTGGTGATTGGTTCGCTCCAAATTCGGGAAAGTGCTGTTTGGTAAATTCAGTTGCTTGGTCAGGAGTATATCCTTGTGCCATTAATCCATCATAGTAAGACTGTGCCTCGGTCATAACTTAAGGGGTTAAATAGTGAGTGTTAAAGATATCCTATCTTTATTGTTCAAACATTATCCAATCCTCATCACCCGGTTCGCGATAGTACCACTGCCCTGAGTCATCTGGATACTCAAGCCATTCATACTCGCTTTGTTCCTCAACCTCATTAGTTTGGTTCATTTCGTCCTCATCCTCAACTTCTGGATTAGATTTGAACTCATTTATCTCATCACTAGGCTTTTTTCTGACTCGGAGGATAAGTGTTGTTAGTAGTATGAGGATTAGAAGACCTACACCAATTGCTACAATTCCAATGTAATTGAAAGATCCACCTACGTTGGTTTGTGGTTCTTCTCCGGTTTGGTTGTTGTTACTATTGTTATCACTAGGTGGTGAGATATCTTCTGGTATAATTTCAATGGTGCCAGATTTGCAAGATTCAGGCCCTTCCTCAAAATTAATGCAGAGTGTGACCGTGTGTTCCCCATTATTGGGTACTTCGATGTAAGTGTGGCTTGGCTCCTCATCACTACTTGTAACTCCATCACCAAAGTCCCATGAAATCGTGTAGTTATCCCAGTAATTGGCTCCAAGAGTGTAGGTGACTTCAACTGTGAATTGGACACTTTGATTGACTTTAGTTTGTCCGGGGATGTAATAGTTCAAACCACAAAGAGGACAATCAGGCGCTGTTTGGTTGATTGTTTGATTTCCACTATTGTTTGTATTGTTGTTACTAGGTTCCTCAACGGCTGCAGGGCATCCTTTTCCTGGCACGCCATCAATTACCCCTGCAATTAGCGGGCATCCATCTGCATCGTTTCCTTGTGGGTTATCACCCCATCCGTCTCTATCGTAGTCGGACCATTGAGTGGAGTCGTTAGGGAAGAAGTCAGGATTGTTTCCCTCGCTGTCATCACCATAACCATCACCGTCACTGTCAGTTGTTTGAGTAGGATCTATTGGGAATGCATCTACATCATCGAAAACCCCATCCTCATCACTATCTATCTGGCTGTTTGCACATCCGTTAGAATCAATGGCAGCACCAGGTACTGTGTTGTTACAGGCATCTACATCATCGCTGACTCCATCATTATCTGAATCTCTTTGACTCGGGCCACAACCGTTTGCATCAGCAATTTCACCATTTGGAGTGTCCGGACATGTATCATTCAGGTCAGGCACTCCATCTTGGTCGATATCACTAGTAGGGTCGGTGCAGCCGTCAGGAGTTACTAAAGTTCCAAGAGGTGTATCCGAACAATTGTCAGCATTATCAGGTACTCCATCTAAATCACTGTCAAGATTATGTCCGATGATTGTGACGCAAACTGACTGATACTGATTATTTTCTCCATATGCTTCAATACAGATGATATTCGAGCCAATTTGTAGATTCAAAATTACTATCTGTTGGTTCCATAGAGTGACACTGCTAACAGGAACTCCGTTCAGAGTCCAGTTACCTTCAGTTGCGTTGTTTATTGTGTAATCAATTGTTACTTGGTCAGCAGGTACTGAACTGTCATTTGCTGGAGAGTTAATCTGCACATCAAGTTGTGGAGCAACGATTGTGAAGTTGACACATACATCGGGGTGTTGTCCATCTAAGCCATAGGGTGTGATACAGATTGTATGAGGTCCCCAAGATAATGCAGGGAATGTACGAGAGGATTGGCTCAGTTGAAGTGTGCCAACATCTACTCCATCTAGTAACCAAGTTGCTGATGTGACGTTGGACGTTGAGTAGTTGACGACTGCATCTTGTCCGTAGATGGTTGCGCCATCTGCTGGACTATTGATGATGACAACGACTGGAGGATAACTTCTCCAAATATTGATGCAATCTGAATCAACTAAATTGCTCAAACCTAAACCCACGATACAAATTGAGTTGTTTCCATATTGTAACCCGGTAATTTGTGCGCTCGACCCATTGATGTTTAGAGGGCCAATATTAATTCCATCTAAAGTCCAATATCCAGAAGTTATGTTTGAAGTATTGTAGTAAATCATCTCACTAGTTTGAGTTGGCAGGATTCCGTGGCTGGCAGTAGGCCATGAAATGTCAACATCTGGGAAGTAAGGTGTCATTTGGAATGAGATACAGTATCTCCCTTGTTGGTTTCCTACTCCGGAAACCTGTGCGCATAGTTGATTCCAACCCATAGTTAATCCTGTTAGGGTGATTGAGTTGTTTGATGTGTTGAATGTCTCCAATGAATTGTTGTTGAGATACCAGTCTCCGATTGAAACCATCAGGTGGGTATAGTTGACTGTTAGATTGTATCCTACCTGAGAACTACCATTCGTAGGACTTGTGAAATCGACTCTTGTACGCGTACAATTTGAACTGAGTGTATTCATTGCAGGACTTGACCAGAATGGACAGTAGTTTACCCAATTACCTCCGTTATTGTCATTAATGTCTTCAATTAAACCATCAATGTTTGTACGATTGTTAGTGCCCCAGTAATTGTATGAAGCATCCATTCGATTATTTTGGTAAGTATATTCGATTCCAGTCCATCCGTTTGTAGGAGCAAATGAATTGTTAGCAACATCCCATTTTCCATAGGAAGATGAACTTGCAATAATGAATGCAGTTCCTCTTTGGCTAGCATATTGTGAATATGTCCATACGGTTGCAGTTGGTGATCCTGTGGCATTGAATGTTGAGTTACTAAGATACAACGGTCCTGACCAGCCACTATTTCCAACCAACTCAATACTTGTGTCGGTGAACGTTCCACTAAACCAAGCTGGATTGGAGGCAGTTGCTGAATTCCAAGCATTGCTTGCTTGTAATCTCACATCACTTTGAATGTAGGTCCAGCCATCAAACATAGATCTGTAATTATTACAATCCCAGTTAGTTGTAGACATGTAAACTGCATTATCGATGTATAATCCAGTACGTTTTACTGTCACTTCATCTCTCCAATCTCCATTACAACTGTAGTAGAAATTTCCTCCTTGTATTGTTGTATAAGAAATATTGTCAAGAGTGAAGTTGTTAACAGTGAGAGATGAATATCCACTATTTCCTCTGATGTTGACTTCTTTGCCATCACGCATTGTGGTATTATCAATAATTACGTCAGCATTTTGCCTGAAGAAATATTCGAAATCAAACAGGTTTGAATTTCCAGTCCATGAAGAGCCTGGTGTATACCAATAATTGGTTGGTCCAGATATTGTTGTATTCTGTAAAATAAGTGAATCATATCCTTGGTTTGGGGTTGCTCCTCTAATTCCGGCCCAATATCCTGAACTTGGACCCCATGATAGGGATGGATTTACTCCAATAGTCACTGGATTTGCGGTGGTTCCCAGCGAATGAATTTCTCCATGAACGATGATTGAAGCGTTTGTGGTATTTGCAAAAACCTGAACTCCTGGGTCTATCGTTATTCTAACTCCCGGTGCAATTGTCCAAGGCCCAACTAGGTAGTATGGAGAATTGTTCAAAGTCATAGTTTTTGAGAAGAATAAGGTGCCAGATAATTCTCTAGTGAGCGGAATATTTGACGGACTTGTCCCATTCCAATCAAGTTGGTTCATCGCGGGCGTGGTATAGAAAGGTGAATAATTCACCCATCCGCCACCATTATTGTCCAACATATCTTCAATCAAATTGTCTATTGCTGATGTACTATTTGTTCCCCAGTAGTTGTAAGGTGCTCCCATATGTCCAACACTGTAAGTATATTCGATTCCAGTCCATCCGTTTGTAGGAGCAAATGAATTGTTAGCAACATCCCATTTTCCATAGGAAGATGAACTTGCAATAATGAATGCAGTTCCTCTTTGGCTAGCATATTGTGAATATGTCCATACGGTTGCAGTTGGTGATCCTGTGGCATTGAATGTTGAGTTACTAAGATACAACGGTCCTGACCAGCCACTATTTCCAACCAACTCAATACTTGTGTCGGTGAACGTTCCACTAAACCAAGCTGGATTGGAGGCAGTTGCTGAATTCCAAGCATTGCTTGCTTGTAATCTCACATCACTTTGAATGTAGGTCCAGCCATCAAACATAGATCTGTAATTATTACAATCCCAGTTAGTTGTAGACATGTAAACTGCATTATCGATGTATAATCCAGTACGTTTTACTGTCACTTCATCTCTCCAATCTCCATTACAACTGTAGTAGAAATTTCCTCCTTGTATTGTTGTATAAGAAATATTGTCAAGAGTGAAGTTGTTAACAGTGAGAGATGAATATCCACTATTTCCTCTGATGTTGACTTCTTTGCCATCACGCATTGTGGTATTATCAATAATTACGTCAGCATTTTGCCTGAAGAAATATTCGAAATCAAACAGGTTTGAATTTCCAGTCCATGAAGAGCCTGGTGTATACCAATAATTGGTTGGTCCAGATATTGTTGTATTCTGTAAAATAAGTGAATCATATCCTTGGTTTGGGGTTGCTCCTCTAATTCCGGCCCAATATCCTGAACTTGGACCCCATGATAGGGATGGATTTACTCCAATAGTCACTGGATTTGCGGTGGTTCCCAGCGAATGAATTTCTCCATGAACGATGATTGAAGCGTTTGTGGTATTTGCAAAAACCTGAACTCCTGGGTCTATCGTTAGCCTTACCCCCTGTTGTACAGAAACAGGACTGTTGAGGTAGTAGGGCGAGTTTGCAGAAGTCCACGTAGTATTGAATGAGATTACTGTTCCCACATTTGTACTCATGCGCGGAGATTCTAATTCTAATTCAGGAGAAATATCACCCGAATATTCTTCTTCAAAATTAATCATCTCAGACCATGAAATTGTAATCATTGAGAAACAAACTAGGATTAGTAATAATTTGCTCACTTTCTTATTTGTTGACATTGGATTCACCCTTTTTTTCAAATGACTATGAAACCATTAAGGTCGCAGTTCTATCAAACCAGACAGTGTATCTCATATCAAATATTCCCCGGTCAATAATTGAAACAATGTTGATTGGTTTTTTCTGAGTTCAATTTTGTTTTTTGGTAAATCTTGGAATAGTGGGGTTTTCATGCACTCCCTGTGTCGGCCCGACTGTGAACCGAGCACGCCCTTGCGCATACCTTCTGGTCTTGGTGATGGTTTTACCCCTGATTGGGACAATACAACCTGCTGAAAATCCCCTCAAAGAATCAACTTACTCGGCTCAGATTCTTACTACCGGCCAAACCTTGGAAATACCTGAGCAAATAGCGATGCCAACATTTGGTGTGTCGCAGTGGTGGGAATACACAACTCTTGACTTAAATCGTAATGGAATTCATGATTCTCTTGAAACCGCGATTGGACCAGTAAATGTGGGTCTCTCGTATGACCATACACCCACGTCAATTGATGAAGAAAGAGTTGAAGCACTTGGGCATTCTGTAAATCTACTTTTACACTCTGTTGACGCTTTACTTATTGGCACTGTAAACGCTTCTGATGTTTGGGCATTAGCCCAACTTGAAGGCGTAGTGATGGTAGAGAGGTACGGCGTTCTTACATTCTATGGTGATATTCAAACACCTGCGGTGAAAGCGCGCAATTCGTCATATTATCCCGTGGGTGCATGGGATTTGGGAGTTAGTGGTGATGGAGTAAATATCGCCTTGACTGATACGGGTGTTGACAGTGAACACCCCGGTTTAGAGGGCAAGCACATTGCTGGCTACGATGCAGTATGTTTCATGCATACTGACCCAACATGTGCTCCTACTGCAAGAGAAACCGATGGCTCGTTCGACCCTGATGATGGGAATCAACATGGTACAGCATGTATGGGGATGGCTGCAGCAACTGGTTTGGAGGCAGATGGTACTCAGTCAGAATATTATGGCAGTGCACCTGATGCGACACTGGTTGATGTGCGCATCGGAACCGATGCAGGAGCAGGACCATTTGAGAATTATATCTTGGAGCAAGAATTCTATGAATCTGCCATGAATGGTGTACAATGGATTATTGATAATCGCGATACCGCATGGCAAGGTGTTGATGAGAAGTACTACGGGATAGACATTATTTCCTTATCTTGGGGAATAACCAGTCATGAAGGTGGCGGCTCAGATGGCGAAGATATGCATAGCCGCATTCTCAACGAAGCGGTTGATGCTGGAGTTACTCCCAGCGTCGCGGCTGGTAATGATGGGCCAAATAATGACGGCCTTTCTGGAATGGGGTCTTCAAGTCTTTCAATCACAGTAGGGGCAACTGATGACATCAACACAATCAACCGAGAGGATGACATCGTTGCAGGGTATTCAAGTCGTGGACCACGAAGAGATAATGGGGATAGTAACCCGTACAACGAACTAAAGCCAGAAATTAGTGCGCCTGGAACAAACATCATTCAAGCAGAAGGATGTGTAACTTCTGGAGGTTGCACGAATTTCCTAGGAATTGGTGATGCTAGTGATAACACATACACCGGCCGTGGTTCAGGGACATCATATGCGACTCCATCGGTTACCGGTATCATCGCTTTGGTTATGGAGGCAAATCCTGACCTCGACCCCTTACAAATCAAAGAAGTTCTCAAGCAGACTGCAGAACGCAGAGGTCCAGCATCAGTACCTGATGTTGACCCATACTGGAATCGAGATTTTGGATACGGTATGGTTGACGCTTACGAAGCAGTCAAATTGGCTCAACATTTGAACCAGACCGAGCAATCTGCTAACATCGACCCATATTTGCAAAATCACCTTCTTGATTACAATGTGACAGGGTCAACTGGGACCATAGTTGGTCATTCATGGGGTCAGCAAGGCGTTGTGGAACGTGTAGAATTTCGCATTGGTGAAGGTGAATGGAGTGAAGCAACTTACGAAATTGCAGAAAATCTATCAGCTGGTGAATCGTTTAACTGGACTGTGGTTTTGAATTTAGATGGCCTAAGTAATGGCAATCAAACCGTTGAAATCCGTTCAGTATCAGGAGAGATGACATCTCTTCCAGTTCTAGTCACAGTAGAGGGAACAGGTCTTGGAATGGAGGCAGCAAGTGGAAGCGTTGTTGTGTACGCACTTGGGTTGGCAATACTTGTGATGTTACTAGCCGCAGTTATCGGGTGGAGAATGCATAGTGTAAGTAGTGAATTGTCAAAGGATTCAGAAAATCTCAACCAATCTGTAATGGATGCTGAACTCGTAGTTAGCAGAGATAATTCTCCAACCGACAATTTTGAGTCACTCACAGTCGCTGAGTTGAAGGATTTGTTACAACAAAAAGGTCTCCCAAAGAGTGGTAACAAACAGAATTTGGTTGACCGGCTTCGAGATAACTGATTTTTGGGTCTCTCAGTTTTGAGATTCATAACATGGTATTGATAATCTCGGCACCGGTCGGTCGGCTATGGCCGAGTTTAGCGAGCGAGCAAAAGCCATCCAGCCAACTGGAGTTCGCAAGATGTTTGACTTGGCTGGCAAGGACTCTATCCACCTAGGTCTAGGGGAGCCAGATTTCCAACCGCCAGATATCGCTATAGAGGCATTTTACCAAGCCATGAAAGATGGTCACAACAAGTATACTACTACTGCAGGACTAGCAGAACTCAGAGCAGAAATAGCAAGTTTGTGGACTCACTTAGAGCCAGGACTTACCGAGGATGATGTTTGTGTTACCATGTCGGGCACCAATGCATTACTCTCTCTATCGCTTTGTTTCTTGAATCAAGGAGATAAAATTCTCCTGCCGGACCCCTCTTTCCCACTGTACGGACCACACGCAACTATCACGGGTGCAGAACCACTGTTTTACCCATGCACATTTGAAAATGAGTTTGTACCGACAATCGATTCTCTTGAAGCACTAATTGATGAGAACACGAAGGCTATTATCTACAACTTTCCTAGCAATCCAACTGGAGCAACAATCACAATTGAACAGCGTGATGAATTACTAGAATTTGCTAGGCGTCATGACTTGTGGCTGATTACCGACGAAGTTTATGACAGGATAATCTATGATCAGCCCCATGTCTCCTTTTTGGGTGGAGGATATGACAAAGTTGTGATGATTCAATCGTTTTCTAAGACCTTTGCAATGACTGGATGGCGGATTGGATACATTCTTTCTAGCAATCAAGATATAATGAACCAAGCCAAAAAAATGCAGTATTATGTTACTGCTTGTTCAACCGATGCAATGCAGTATGGGGTATTAGCCGCGCTTGAAAAGGCAGCCCATTACCCAACTGAAATGCGAGATGCATTTTGGCAACGGCGTGACTTGATTTGCCAACGATTGAATGCAATGGAAGGAGTTTCCTGCCATATTCCCGAGGGTGCATTCTATGTTTTTCCTAAATTTGATTTTCCAGGGTGGACCAGTGTTGATGTTGCTCTAGAGATTCTCAAAGAAGGGGTTGTTTGCTCTCCTGGCTCGGCGTTCGGGGTTGCTGGTGAAGGGCACCTCCGATTTGCCTATACAATTGGGGTTGAGAAAATTGAAGCAGCAATGGATATTGTTGAATCAGTGTTGGCTCGAATCAAAGATTCACCGCCACCAAAAGATGAAACCGAATTTTAGGTGATTTTTTGATTTCAAGTATTATTCAAATCTTTTCAGGACTAATTTTTGCATTATTTTTACCACGTCTACCTTTGATGATTTTACCTAGATTAAATGTGATGGATGGCCAATTAGCACCTTTTCCAATGCCACAACCAATTGACAAACATTTGATTTCTCAGATGTTGATAATGAGTACTTTATGGAAACTCTCTTTCCTATTTGCTCTTATCCCATTGGCAATTGGATTCCTTATCCTGACATCGTTCGCTTCGCCAATTGCATTTGGATTATTCATTGGTGCTGGATGGGCGATATTAGCTAGACTGATTCCAACACACGGTTTTTCTTTTCCAAACACCCCTTACTCGACAGAGTTAATCCATGAGTTGAATGAAATTCGAATTAATGAACCAACCTGTTGCAGTTCACCAGAGATTTCTTGGGAGACAATTTCAGTTAGGTGTCAAAATTGTAGTGCATCGCATTTGGACAGAGCACGACCAGATTTGGGCAGACTAAGAAACGATGGATTTCTTGGTAGATTGAGGTTGCTTTTCTTGGATGGACATCCAATCATCAACAATCCTCAAGATGATTCAGAATGAAAAAATGTAGAGATGTTAATCATCATCGTTTGAAAATGACTCAATTGTGTCTCTCGCTTTAGCAAGAGCGGACAGCATCTCACCTTTGTTGCCCTTGACAAGATTTGGTTCATCATTTTCATGTGTATTGTCGAGTTCACCGTTCTCATCATTCTGTTGCGAATCGTCGTCCTCCACACCATCTTCGGAATCAATTTCTGAACCATCTGTGAGAAGAAGTTGGTCCGAATCCTCCAAATCTTCCCATTGTGACTCGATATTTACTAGCCAATCAGGTAGGTCATGTCGGCCACCACCTAGAACAGCCATGGTTGTAAAAGTGGCTAGAGGGAGAACTGCTAGAGCAACTAGCATATCAAGAAAGGAAGTTTCAGGAACTTCGACACTGACTGGAAGAAATGCCTCAATAATGCTTTTTTCAAGGGCTATTTGTTGCCACTGAGAGACATCTGGTTGAATTAGGTCGAAGGCAAACCCAACGATTATCCTACCAACCAGCCACAGAATTAACACAGGAAACATCCAGTTTATTTTTGTCACTGTAACTAGAAATCTCCTAGCAGTTGATGCTGCACCCACAAATCTTTGGGCAAACTTAGGAAAACTTCTCAGTATTAATGCTAAAGACACAAGATATCCAACCATTGATAATTCAAGAAGTCGATTAGGAACTAACCACTCTGAAGGAATGAATTTTAACATCAAAAGTGGACTGATAGCAAGTAAAATCTGAAGCGGCGCAGCCAGCATTTGCAAACCGCCGTGAACCTCTAATAAAGTGCGATCACCTTCTATCATTTCCCGGTTCACAATCTTCATCATTTTTCCAGATGGGGAACTTAACAGATGAGTTCTCGCCCGGTCAACCATTGCCGCGTCCTTCACTAATCGGCTTGCGCCTAGAACTGGCATCCAACCACCCTTGTCAGCGACTGAAATAGGCATCCAACCTCCTACAACTAAAGCAAGAACAAGTGAAAGTATTCCATATCCTAGTGAACCACTAAGAATCCACGGAATGAGGTCGACTCGGAGAAGAGCCCTTTCACCAAGAATTCCGCCGAAATCAATGAAATACGTCGCTGAAAATGCGATGGCAGGTGCGAGTAAAACTTGACCACACACAATAATGGTGAGCCAAAACCTCTCGAGGAGCGTGCTCCTTTTCTCTGCCACGCTCCCACCCACTCTCACTTTGAGCCATATTCTCTTCGCTACAACAGTGCCGAAAAGGCTGATATTTCAACAACCAGTTTTACGCCAAATAGGTGGGGAAATGCCACATCTGTCCTAGACAGATGCCAATCAACCTTTTTATCTCGATTCGGTTGGGACCACTGTTGATGCGAATGAGCCGGCTGAAATCCGTTACCCTTACTCTGTTGTTAGTTGCTACATTAATCGCGCCGATTTCAGCAAATGTAGGCGCCTCAGGCCCAAAATCAATGGTTGATTTTACAATTGAAGATATTTCCATAGGGAATACTTCGGTAGTCGCGTTTCAATGGGAGCAACCAGACGGCACTCAGATGGATTATTTCTTGAAAGAATCTGTTTTACCTATCCAAGTGACCTTCAAACAGGCTGGTTCTTCACTACAGACAACATCAGCAACAGGTTACATCGAAGTTTGGCACCCTGTTGGTGTTAAAGTCGCAGAATGGAATTATTCTCTATCTCTTTCTGGTGGACAATCAGTTATTCACGAAGTTGTTTGGACTGCCGAAGCGGCTCACAGTCAACTCGATGATAATGGAACTTTGAGTGGTGGATACATAATCAAAGGTGTAGTTGATGCTGGAATAGCAGAAGGTGATACCTCAAACGATGTTACAGAAGAACATGTCCCAATCGCTATTTTCTTTGATGATATGGATAGAGGCATGTGCGGAGATAATGATGGTGATAGTTCAATGGACTGTCCCGGTGCAACTTACAATTCACCTACATTTGCGTCAGTAGGTCTTGACACTAATGGCCAAACAGATGGGCATGGTCCATGGCAGATGGACAATTCTTCGGGTTTTGTTGGCACAAAACACTGGCGACATTCGGTTCCCGGTCAAGACTATGTCAGTAATGGTAATGACCACATTATTTGGGGTTGGTTCATTCCCGGAGGGGCGACTTGTGAGGACCCTGGTCATGGACTAGGTTGGGGTGTAACCGCAAACGAACTAAATGGGTTGTACGCTGCTCCATTCTGCAAAGTTTCACTTACAGGTGGCAATTACATTTCAATGCAACTGGCCACTCAAGCATGGGGAAGTTTAGGCCTCGGCAATGACGAAGTTTCCATAGAAGCAACTTCTGCAGGTGCAGTCATTGCCACCAAGAATTTGTCAGAGTCTGGAATTAGTGGTGCTACAGATGATTGGACCCCTGTAATTTGGGATGTGGGTGCGAACACAAGCACTCAGGTTTTCAGTTTGAGTTACCATTTCCAGAGTGATAATTCAGGTGCTTCGCCAGGTTTCCATATTGATCAATTTGCATTATTTGGAATTGAGAAAGTTCAAGAATACACAATAACAGTAGAATGTGATAATCCAGAAACTGGATATCTTGTAATTCCTGCAGACCCAATGCCGCCTTCTCTTTACTGTACTTTGACTAACAACGGCTACCGAGAAAAGGCATTGCAAATCCTTTCTTTAATAGATAATGAAACATGGATGAATCAGTATTCACCAATTCGAATTGACTCAAACAATATCAATGACCATGATTACAGTGTACCATTAAATCCAATAGGATTCAATGAAACTACCGAGTTCTGGGTGAATCTAACAATCCCGCCAGGGTCAAATGTAGAACAACTTGAGTGGAATGTTTCACTGTTAGATTACTATACAGGTGAAGCAAAAGAGATTATTTCCATACCTCTTTCAGTAGACGCGTCGTATTCTGTTGATGTTACACATTATAGCCCAAGTGAAGTGCCAAACATTGCCCCTGATGAGTCAGGACTTGTCAAATTTAGACTTTCTAACACTGGGAATCAAATGGCGTATTGGAATCTAAATGCTTTCTTCAATCGTAGCGAGTGGGGTAGTTCACATTACAGATTCTTAGATGCAGATGTAAATGGAACCGAAATCACCTTCATGCAGTTGGCGAAGGGTGAAGACCGAGATTTCTGGGCAGAATTCACAACTCCTTCAATGCTTTCACCAGGCCTTACAGAAGTGACAATTCTAGCCGCAGGACAATCTCCTGCAACTGCTCAACAGACAAAGAAAATTAGCATTAACACTCCTCAAATCAACGATTTAACCATGGTTGCCTCTGAATTACAGATTACAGCGGAAGCAGATGGAAGAACAAGGATTGTTGAGATTGAATTGACAAATAATGGTAACGCGCCAGAACGATTTGACTTGACATTAACTGCCGATTGGCGACTTGATGCCACACTAAGCCAACCAATAACTGAAGAAATTGGAGCCAATGGAGACAGTTCAACAATCCTCCTTGTCATGCCCATGCCCTACGGAATTAGGCCAGATACATATTTCCTAACTGCTCGGGCTTCATCTCAGGATAATCCACAATTCTTCAAATTAGTACAGGTTGAATTAACCGTTGAGCCAACATATCTTATCGATGTCGAAGATGTTGATATGAGTGGGCAGACATTCCAAGGCGGTGCTGATGTAAAGACGATTTCATTTGAAGTCACAAATAACGGTAATGATTATGATGAATTTACAATTGATATTGATGCTCCTGCTGGAATGAACGCAGAAGTAATTCAGAGTGACCAATATAATCCCGATAATCCACCTTCTGTGGCCCAAGGTGCATCGGTGAATATTACCGTTGAATATTCATTTGACATTGGAACAAATGGCCTTCTCGAGATGGTTGTTACAGCCCATTCAATTCAATCAGGAGGGTCTGCTGGTGGGGCAGGTTCTGCAACTTTCCAAGTTGGTAGCCAAGGGTGGATTGATTTAACTGCTGGTTCGATAGTTTCCCTTGATTCTGAGGGCTGGGTACTAGCCAACTTGACGATTCACAACCGGCATCCAACAAACTCACAATTCATTCGCCTTGATGTAGACCCAGGCAATGCCAGACAATTCTCTTCAGTGCGTGTACAAAGCGAAGATTCATCTTTCGTTCTTGACCCTGATGCGAAGAGATCTGCGGCAATCAAATTTTCACTAACAGAAACTCAATTCTTGAACTTACCAGAGGATGAAATATTGTTTAATATCACAGTCATTGCAACTGGTGACGATGATGTTTCTGAAACCATCGTCCAAGTCAGGGTGATTAGAGAATCTTCAACCGGGGTGAATGCAGAAGCAGAAGGCGGAATTGGGATTGTTAATATCATTGCATTTATTCTTGGAGGAATTGTAGTAATTGCTTTGATTGTAGTTCTGATTAAGGTCGTATTATCAACAAACCGTGAAGAAGATGAGATTCTTTCTCTAGAGGGATATCAACGCCAATTAGAGGAAACATACGGCAGCATGCCTGCTGCTCCTGACGTCCCCGTTGGTGGAGGCGGAGCGCCATCACTACCAGTTACCGACGAAGTCGCAAATTCTGCCTATGGAGGCGCAGCCGATATCTTTGAGCAACAAATGACAGTTACTCCCGCTGGTAGTCCACCTGCCGGCAGCCCACCTGCACCAGCGCCTGCAAGCGTCGAATCGGTACCCGCAGGTGCACCTCCTTTACCACCGGGTGGATTACCTGATGGTTGGGACATGACTCAATGGGCACATTATGGTGAACAGTACCTAGAACAGAAAGGGCTCAAGTGAATTCCCGGTTCAAATTGAAACGCCAATAGAAGTGAAATTGACGATTTTGGCCGTAATGGCTGATTCCACTAGGTTTCGTTAACCATCAAGTGAGCGGTTGCCCTTAAGAGGGAGGCGCGGGTCGCAAGCCCGCCCCATAGGGGCGAATATACCGGAAGTGGTTGAAGTGTACAATGGACAAGCACCAATTTTCATTCTCAAAGACGGAACTGACAGAGTTAGAGGCAAAAGCGCTCAAAGCAACAATATCGCTGCTGCAAAGGCGGTTGCGGATGCAGTTCGTTCTACTCTTGGACCAAAAGGTATGGATAAGATGTTAGTCGATAGTATGGGGGATGTTGTAATCACCAATGATGGTGCTACAATTCTAAAGGAGATGGATATAGAACATCCGGCAGCTAAGATGATTATTGAAGTTGCAAAAACTCAGGAGCAACATTGCTACGATGGTACAACTAGTGCGGTAGTAATCGCAGGTGAGTTACTCAAACGAAGTGAGGACCTAATTGACCAGAATGTTCACCCTACGGTGATATGCCACGGTTTTAGATTGGCGGCAGAACGAGCAGTTGAACTTCTTGAGAGTCACTCTATTTCCGTTGAGGAAGAAGACACTCTAGCAGAGGTTGCGAAGACTGCTCTTACCGGGAAGAGTGCAGAAGCAGTGAAGTCATTCTTGGCTGATATTTGTGTAAAAGCCGTGAAATCTGTTGGTAGAGAAGATGATGGAGAGAGAGCGGTATCATTAGACGATATCAAAGTAGAAAAGCGCCAAGGCGGTTCAATCAAAGCGAGCACCTTAGTTGATGGAATTATCTTGGACAAAGAGCGAGTTCACCCTGGAATGCCAAGAGCGGTATCCGATGCAAAAATTGCTTTAGTGAACAGCGCAATTGAAGTGAAGAAAACCGAAGTTGATGCAAAAATTCAGATTACAGACCCTAGTATGTTAGCAAAATTCTTGGAAGAGGAAGAGAACTATCTGAAAGGATTGGTCGAAAAGTTGCAAAACTCTGGAGCAAATGTGCTAGTTTGCCAAAAGGGAATTGATGACATCGCACAACACTATCTCGCTAAGGCTGGGTTGTTTGCTGTCCGCAGAGCCAAAAAGAGTGACATGGAAGCACTATCAAAGGCAACTGGCGGACGTATTGTTACCAATATTGATGACCTTGCTGAAGGAGATCTTGGAAGTTCAGCCAAAGTAGAGGAGCGCAAAATTGGCGACTCAGATATGGTATTCATCACAGGCTGCCCAGAAGCAAAGAGTGTGTCTGTTTTACTCCGAGGTGGAACAGAGCATGTTGTTGACGAAGTACGTCGAGCATTTGACGATGCAATCGGTGTAATTAGTGTGGCTTGGGAAGATGGTTCCGTGCTCACTGGCGGTGGCAGTGTTCTTGCAGCATTGAGTCGTGATTTGCGGATATATGCCGAAGGAATTGGCGGTCGCGAACAGATGGCAATTGAGGCATTTGCTGGTGCTCTTGAGGTAATTCCTCGTACACTTGCAGAAAACGCTGGTCTTGACCCGGTAAACACAATCATCGAGTTACGCAAGGCCCACGCTGAAGGAAAATCAACATTCGGCGTTAATGTATTCGAAGGGGGAGTCATGGATATGCAAGTTGCCCAAGTTGTTGAACCAACAAGGGTTGTTGAGCAAGCAATTCAAAGTGCTACAGAAACTGCAGTAATGATTCTAAGAATTGATGATGTCATATCATCCAAAGCCGTCTCAGGTGGCGGAATGGATGGCATGGATTTTGACATGTGAAGCAGGTACAATCCGCCATCACAGATTGATTGCCGCTTACTCATTTGAGTAGAATTAGGCAGAATGTCAGATGCAGTCTGCGCGGTATATTCAATAATCGACCTACGGTCGAGCAAATCACACAGCCTAGGCTGTGAAGGTGTCAACATGTCTGAAGTCGTAGTTTGGATTGCTGATGGCTGCATCACCTGTGATGCTTGTGAGGAAGAGTATCCAGAAGTTTTCAAGGTAACAGATGATACTTGTTACATCACAGCAGATTCTAGAACTGATGGTGGATTTGACACCAATGAAGGAACTAAATCTTCACTGAAATCTGGTTTGGATTTAGAGGCAATCCAGGATGCTGCAAGCGGATGCCCGGTTGACGTAATCATGGTTGAAGTGGGCAGCAGTGGAGATTCCGCCTCCGAAGCCACAGCAGAGGAACCAACAGCGGAGGCGGCAGAACCAGTCGAAGCAGCCCCGGCTGCAGTTGAAGCATCAATGGATGGCGACCGGTCTTTACTCGTATTATCTGGTTCACAATCAGGTAACTCAGAAGCAATAGCAGCGAAGGCTGGCAAATTAGCCGATATTTATTCATTAGAAGCAACTGTCAAAGGAATGGATGAAGTCCAAATCGGTGATTTAGCAGCATATCAGCGAATACTCGTCATTTGCAGTACTTGGGGTGAAGGCGAAATGCCAGATAATGCCGAAGATCTGTGGAATGCGGCGAATGCAGATGGTGCACCGTCACTCTCTGGAAGCCACTTTTCTGTCTGCTCTTTAGGTGATACATCGTACGAATTCTTCTGTCAATCAGGAATTGATTGGGATGGATGGTTCGAAAAGGTAGGTTCCAACAGAATCACTCCGAGAGTTGATTGTGATGTTGATTATGATGCGATGGCAGATGCTTGGTTATCAGATGCATTGGCACACATGGGTGCAGTTGATGGGGAAGGCAACTTCAACGAAGAGATGGTAGCATCTCTCAAAGAAAAGGCAGCAGGCGGTTCTAAGAAAGCAGCAGCCGGCTCAGCATTTGACATTCCTGATTTGGTAGGACAAGAAATCCAAGTTAACGCTAGAGTCTACAGGTACGACCCAGAATCCGGCCAATCTGGCCATGATGTTTGGCGCTGCGCAGTACCAGGAAGCGTTAGCGTACTGGAGTTACTCCGTTTGCTCAAAGCGACTGAAGATGGTAGTCTAACTTTCCGTGATGGCAATGCAGATGACCCAACTACTGCAATTTCAGCAAATGGCAGGAATATTTTGCCAGGTAGAGTAGCAATCTCAGAAATTGTCAGAGATAAAGATGGCGAATCGTCACTTCGAATCGACCCGCTCTCTGGATTTGATGTAATACGTGACTTAGCCGTTGACCACTCGGATTATCATATTCATCTAGCTAATGCAAAGCCTTGGATGCACGCGTCCACCCGTGAGGGAACCAAGGTTTCTCAAGGGATAATTGGCACAATGGATGCTTTTGCGGCAGAAACAATTCATCATGCATCAGATTTCCCAAGTTGCCAGTTACTTCACGCTTCAAGTGACACAGTTCCTCACAACCGTTCATACGTTGGGCCAGCAGTTATCGCTCGTCTTTGGGCTCGCTTCAATGACCCACGAACATCACAAAAAGGAAAAGATGGGTATTTAGCAACAATTCAATCTGAAAATGGAATCAAGGCTGAGGCTGATTTGAGTTCAGTCTACAAATCAGGAAGGGCTTGGAATGGGGCTGGGGCAAGTTTGTTAGAAGCAAAAAGGAAAACCCTGCAAGATGATGGTTTTACAGGCCGACATGGCAAGCACGTTTGGTGGTTCTCTGAAACAGTGAAACTCTCGGGTAGACTTAACGAGACCGTTTTGGCAGGTGCTACACTCGGTCCATTTGGTATGGCGAAAAACGCTATCTCCGGTGTGCTCCCTAGGATGTTGTTAGGATTCACTAGAACAGGTGGTCCTATGATTAGAGATTTACAGGCCTTGGCTGCTCCACCCGCTAGCGTTGGAAAGATGCCTAAAATGATTAATTCTTCAGTAGATGACCATCATGAGGTGGTTGCTATCTTCAATAAATTCGACAGGAGGTTCTGAAATGGCAAAAAATAGATATGCATATTTCCCCGGATGTGTGACTCTTAATTCTGCTAGAGAAGTACAAGATGCAATGCTTGCATTGGCGCGTGCTTTAGATATTGAGTTAGTTCCTTTGAATGGTGCTTCATGCTGTGGTGCGGGAGTTATCAAGCAAGCAAATTGGGAACTACAAATTGCCCTAAATGCAAGAACATTTGCACAGGCTGAATCCCAAGGTTTGGATGTACTTACTCCTTGTGCTAGTTGCCAAGGCAACATGTCTGAGGATTTCACCAAGTTGTCCACAGATGCGGATTTGCGCGAGCGTGTGAATGAACAATTGGAATCAATTTGTGGGCTTCGCTTTGAGGGCACAATGAAGATGCGCCACCTGCTTCATGTGCTGGTTGAAGATATTGGCTTAGATGTTGTTTCAGCTGCGGTGAAAAACCCGATTGATTTCCCAGTGGCAGGTTACTATGGGTCAGTAATGCAACAAGATGGTGCTTGTGGGGATGACGATATTTATGACCCACATTATTTCGAAGATTTGATTGAAGCCTTGGGCGGCCAAGCAGTAAATTATGATAGTAAAGCAAAAAGTGTGGGATTCCCATCTTTATTGTCTGAGGAATCTAGTGCAATGAAAATGACTGCATCAGTACTTTCGGATGCAAAAAGTGAGGGTGCTCGAATAATGGCATCCGCTTGCCCACTTTCTCACATTAATCTTGATTCCTACCAAGTAAAGGCTGGACGAGTGTCTGGTAGTGATGTTGACATGCCAGCAATTCATTTGCCTGAGTTAATTGCCTTTGCTCTTGGAGCATACAACGACCGGTATGCTCAGTTGCGAACAAGAGTTCTCGTTATGGGTAATTGAGAGAAGTTGATTTCTCTAATCTCGCAACACTTCTAGGATTGATTTAGCACTTGCTGGCCCAATTCCAGAGACTTGACAAAGTTCTGCTTCATCTGCTTTAGTCAGAGCCTCTATAGATTTGAAATGGTCTAAAAGGCGTTTTGCAGTTGTTGGCCCAATATTTGGCAGAGATTCGAGAAGGTGAAGTTTATTCGTCTGTTTTTGTTGTTCATCACGAGTGTCTAATGCACCCACTTTTGAAGCATCTAAAATGACTCTTTGTTCGGTTTGAAGGCCTGTATCAATCACAATTTCTGCTGCATCAATTGATGTTTTTTCATCCAATCTAGACCCACCAGGGCCTTGATTTTCAAACCAAAGATTTGTCGTGTTTTCTTCATCACCAATTTTCATTCTCTCTCTTGCTTCTTTCGTCAAGGCGCCTAACAATGCTTGTTCACGGCGTGCGGCTATGATTAGAAATCGCGCAGTTTCTTCACCATCTTGAGTTGTTACAACTGGTAGGCCGAGGTCAATCGTCAAGGTTGCTAAGGCACCCATCAATGCATTATTGTGAACTGCTCTCTGTGTGAAGAGTCCTCCACCTTCAATCAATAATAATGGCCGAGGGGCTGCTCCAATCAATCGGTGTGCTTGTTCAAGCAACCTGCCATCCAAGAGGGAATCAACAAAATCTCTCACACGCTTTCTCTCAACAAGTACTCTGTCTCCTATTTGGAAATCACCAATGGCTAATGTTTTGACATCAACATCAACTCCTTGTAGTCTCAGAGTTGCAGCAATTGTGGTGTTCAGTTCACGGTGGTCGACTACAATCCGACAGGGGATATCAAATTCGTGGGCTAAGGGGTCAACAGCTTCTGTGGTTAATGCTTGAACTATATCTTCTGCTGCTCTCACTGCTAGTTTAGCAATATTTTCGTCAATATCCAATTCTCGCTCATCAAGATCAGACTCGCCTTGGTCATTTTTCATGGCATTTGTCGGAGCAGATGATGGAAATGAGTCAAGTCCGGTTTGCCCCCTTGGGCGTAGCCTTGAAGGCTCATTTTTGTATTTATTATCTTTATTTTGTTGTATTTTATCATCATCTGTTTCTGGAATTTCACCTTCTACGGTTGTACTAACACGGGATGTCTTCTCACCTAATGTAGGTGCTAAGCGCTGCATTTCTGAGACCATAAATGCATGGGCGGAGCCAATTATCTCGTTTTGTCTGACTTTGAATGACCTCAATAATTCAACTGGATTGTCATCAACTGGGCGCCCCATATTTCTTCGAACCCTATCAATTGCGTGTTTCATCTTTTTTTCACGAAAAAGGGCAGAGGCCCTGGCGCCTTCATCTCTAGTGTTCCTTGCGATTAAGACGTGAACAGTGCCTGAACGATGCCTTCCTGTTCTTCCGCGCCTCTGGATTGTACGGATTTCACTCCCAACTGGTTCATAAAAAACCACAAGATCTGCTCTTGGCACATCCAATCCCTCTTCTCCTACTGATGTCGCAACTAGAACGTTACATTCCCCTTCTCTGAATCTTTGTAAGCCCTCAAGTTGGGCTTTTTGTGTCATTCCAGCACTCCCATCTCGGCTTGCCTGTCCAACAAATCGTTCTGGTATCGCCAGTCTAGATTCATCTAACCGTTTCACGATTTCATTGACAGTGTCACGGAAGTGAGCAAAGACGATGACGCGGCTTTCAGGGTGAGCGTTTAACTGGTCTAATACCAAATTTACAGTTGTTCCAACCTTTTCATGTAACTCGGGACTTACCTTCAGATTTTCAAACAATTCTGTTATTCGGCCGTCATTGAAGAATGCAGCCGCGCCCTTATCACCACCTTCACCCGAATTTTTTACTCGGCTTAGATATTCTCTTGATGCGGCAACGCCTTGGCTGAGAAGATAACCGATTAGATTCAGAAGTCTTTGCCCCTGAGCACATTGCCTCGCGGCATTGTATGCCAACCCCTCTCCTCTGACAATTGCTCCTTGAATTCGGCCACGTGTTTCATTCAATTGGCTGCTTGTTGGTCTTCCAGAGTGTACATGGTATCCCAATCTTCTAAGTTGGTCAACAAGATGGTCTAGCCACATTTGCAGTGGTGCTGCCATCAATTTCAACCCATCATCAACATCAACAAATACCTCCTTTACTTGTAATCCTGCAGCATATGGTGCTAACAGTGCGTTTTCAGCAGAGCGAGAGTGAATGCGGGTCAAGCCTAGTCGGGTACAAACTTCCTCAACTTGTTCACGAGTCGAGCCAGGACTAGCAGTTGCACCTAGAATTAACGGCTTTTCAGCAAATTGTAGATACAAATCCCCTACTTCTGCAGATGAGTGTTTCCCAGTTGAATGATGCGCTTCATCCGCTACTAAGATGGTTACATCTGCAAGGTCAATTGAACCTCGGTTTACATCATTTCGAATGACGTGAGGAGTTGCGACAATAATTTCCGCGGCTGCCCAACGTTTCTGGCGTTTACGCCAATCTATAGAGCCAGTCATAGAGGTTATGGAATCATCTGTTTCCTGATTTGTTATTACTCTTTTTAAATCTCCCAAATGCTGATTTACCAAGGCATTTGTTGGAGCGATAATCAATGCTCTTCCTCCTTCTGTATGGAGTCTTTCAGCAATTACCATCCATTCAATTGGAGTTTTCCCAAGAGCCGTAGGTAATACCAACAATGTCGGTGCACCTAAACAATCTGCTACCGCTTCAATTTGATATCCCCTCGCTTCTACTGACTCTGCAGTCAGGCGAGGATGCTCAATAAAAGCGGCCATGAACATCAATCCCACAGGTCACGGTTCTAAATGATTCTCACGTTTTATAAGAATTGAGTCTATGAAATCATATGAAAAATGGTGTCTAATTCATTCACAAATTTGATATCATTAATGGATGACCAAATAGCACTAAAACCATTGCATGAGGTCTTATTCTCCTCATTCCCCGATAGGTGGGGTTCATATATGGTAGGTCGGTCGGCGAGACGCTCACATAGTGAGGTACCAGACACAGAGGGCTATGCAACAAGCAACCCACAACTCGGAAAATCAGTTCAGAAATCCGAATCGTGTCACGGTGGCTCCTTTGCTTTGAGAGCCGGCATTGTGCCGCTTCGGCGGGTTACTTTGTCGCAATATACCACCGAAAAGAGGAGGAAACCCAAATGGGAGACAGACACAAACCCAAGCGAGGAAGCATGGCTTTTGGCCCGCGTAAGCGAGCCCGTCGACAGACCGGTCGAGTCAAATCTTGGCCTAGTAACAGTAACGGGGAAGTCAAAATTCAAGGGTTCGCTGGTTACAAAGCAGGAATGAGTCACGTTTTGATTCGTGATGAAAATCCTGGAAGCCCAAGTGCAGGACAAGAAATCAGGAAGGCAGTTACAATCGTTGAAACTCCACCATTACAGATTCTAGGTATCCGTGCATACCACCAAACATACTACGGCAAGCAAACTGCTGGAGAGGCGTGGGCTTCTGGCGAAGAAATCGCAGAAGCACAACCTAACCTCGTTCGCAGAGTACCGGCTCGTAACACTCACGATACTGGAGAGCACATCACTGCTCTGAAGGAAATGGCAGAAAAAGGCAAACTATGCGAAGTTCGCTTAATTGTCTCAACTCAGCCTTCTAAGGTTAAGTCAATTCCAACTAAGACTCCAAACATCATGGAACTTGGTCTAAACGGTAGTGATATCACTAGCCGTATTGCATGGGCCGAAGAAAGACTCGGTCAAACACTGAAAGTTTCAGATGTATTCTCAAATGGTAATGATCTCGATGTTATTGCAGTCACCAAAGGAAAAGGTTGGCAAGGTTCAATCAAGCGCTGGGGAATTAAACTCCTAAGCCACAAGAACAGCAAGCGTCGCCGTCAAGGTGGAAATATGGGTGACTTCGGAACAGGATATGTTCGAAAGACAATCCGTCAAGCAGGTCAAACTGGTTACCACCAGCGTACAGAGTACAACAAGAAAGTAATTCGCATATCTTCTCCTGATGAAGATGAGGTCACCCCAGATGGTGGTTTCCTAAGATATGGTGAAGTTACCAACGATTACATCATTGTTCAAGGCAGTCTTCCAGGCCCATCAAAGCGCCTTCTAAGATTCCGTGAATCAGTTCGTCCACGTAAGACACAGGATCCTGTAGACATTACCTACGTCAGTACATCAAGCAAGCAGGGGGTCTGAAGATGAAGGTTAAGATGATGAATCTGGTCAACACGGTAGACCAAGAAGAGTTTGAAGCAGGTCTACTCTCAGAACATTATTCTGTTGCTGCAAAGGAAGGAAAAGCAATTGAATTGCCGGACTGCTTCTCAGCCGATATCAGAGTTCAAGTTGTGCGCGATGCAGTTCAGTCAGCTCGTGCTAACCGCCGCCAGCCATATGGGCACAATCGCCACGAAGGTCGTCGAAACCCGCAAGCGGGTATGAAACACAGCGTTGAATGGTGGGGTAAGGGAAGAGGTGTTTCCCGTATTATGAGAAAGACTGGTCAAAGTACTGGTGCAGAAAACCCTCACACACGTGGTGGTCGTAGAGCACATGGTCCAAAGGTCGAGAAAGACTGGACAATGAAAGTTAACTCAAAAGTTCGCAAGCAAGCTCGTAATTCTGCGATTGCAGCCACCGCCAATGGAGAAACAGTGGCTAACCGTGGTCACCGCTTTACAGAAGATGTAAAATTCCCTGTAATCATTGACGGATATTCCGAAGAACGTGATGGCAAGAAAGAGAAGTACGATGTTGAAAGCATCCCACTAACCTATTCCACACGCAAGTTCATTGCAATGATGGAAGGCCTAGGTCTTGGAGCAGATTTGAACCGTGCAAAGAATGGACGAAACATTCGTGCTGGTAAGGGTAAGATGCGTGGCCGTCGTCGCCGAACACCAAAGTCAATTTTACTTGTAGTCGGACAACGAGATGGGCTAGCAAAGGCTGCTAGCAATGTTTCTGGTGTTGATGTTGTGGCTGCTAAGGACCTCTCAGCAGAGGACTTGGCACCTGGTGGAGACATGGGTCGCCTCACCGTTTGGACTAAGTCAGCTATTGAGGCACTGGAGTGATTGAAATGGATCCATACAAAGTTATCGTAATGCCTTGGATTACTGAGAAAACTCTTGAGGCTCGTCGAGTAGCAGATGTTGAAGAAGGATACTTTGAGAACAACAATCGTCTCGAATTTATTGTTCACGCTGATGCAACTAAGGCTGATATCAAGGAGGCTGTTGAGCGCCTGTTTGAAGTCAAGGTAGCAAAGGTAAACACGCGTATTTCCAAGATTGGCAAGCATGCCAGCGTCAAGATGGCGCCAGGATATGATGCGGATGTAGCAGCACAGAAGTTGAGTGCTTTCTGATTAAGGTGGTGAAGAAATGGGAAAACGTATACGTGCACAACGCAGAGGTTCAAGCCCGAAAAACAGGGTTTCTAGTCATCGCTTCCCGGGTGCTTCACGCATTCCGCGTGGAGTTGAGGAAGTGGCTACAGTGATGGAGTTAGTTCACAGCCCAGTTCACACAGCCCCTCTAGTAAGAGTCCGTTTTGAAGATGGAAGTGAAACTCACTTGGTTGCAACTGAAGGGATTGCAGTCGGCCAAGAAATCGCAATGGGTGGCAATGTCTCACTAAAGCCAGGAAATATCACAGAACTTGGTCAAATTCCAGAAGGAACACCAATCAACAATGTGGAACTACGTCCCGGTGATGGAGGCCGAATTGCCCGCAGTGGCGGAAATTCAGCAATTCTAGAGACCCGAATGGGTGACAGAGTCAGAATTCGAATGCCTTCAGGTACTCTGAAGGATTTGCCAGCAAAATGCCGAGCAGCTATTGGTATCCTTGCTGGACATGGCCGCTCAGAAAAGCCTCTGATGAAGGCTGGAGCGGCCCATTACAAGGCAAAGGCTCGTGGTAAACTCTACCCAACAGTTAGTGGTGTGGCAATGAATCCAGTTGACCACCCGCACGGTGGTGGTAACCATCAGGCAGTTCACGGACCAAATTCAATTGCGCGCACAGCACCACCCGGACAGAAGGTTGGACACATTGCGCCAAGTCGCACTGGAAAGATGCGAGGGAAAAAGAAGGAGTGATGATTCATGGCACGAAGAAAGAGCAAGGGATTCCGCAAGCCAAAGGCGGTCCGCCGTGCAGCAAGGAAGAGAAAGATGGGTGTGGCGGAACGCCGAAAGCGAGAGTTCACCTATCGTGGTTACACAATTCCAGAGTTGCAGCAAATGCCACTCTACCCGCCTGAGGATGGGTCGGACCAAGTTAGTATCATTGAGTTGGTACCTTCACGTGTTCGCCGTTCTCTTGACCGTGGTCTTCCACGTGAATGTGAACATTTCTTGGATAGAATTACAGAAGCAGAAGCAGGTCAGGTAGTTCGTACACATCGTAGAGATATGCCAGTTCTACCAGTTATGGTTGGTAAGTCAATTGGTATCTACAATGGCAGAGATTTCGTTAATCTCGAAGTTCAGCCTGAGATGCTTGGTCATTATCTAGGCGAGTTTGCATTAACTCGCCGTAAGCCTGTACACACAGGCCCTGGTGTTGGTGCTACCCGGTCAAGTAAGCACGTGGCATTGAAGTGAGGTGAAAAGGATGAGCAGAGATAGAAGTAAACCACAATCTGGCTACACCCAGTTTTTGACAGGTAATCGCCTAGCAACAGCACGTGTGACTGATGTAGATGTACATCACAAGCACTGTGTCCAAATCGCTCGAAAACTGAAGGGTATGTATGCCGGTTCAGCAATTGAGTTCTTAGAAGATGTAATCGCTAAGAAAAAGGCAGTTCCCTATGTTGTCCGTTCCCGCAAAGGCCGCGGTGGTAACACTATGGCTGGGCACCGAAAAGGAAAGATGGGTCCAGGACGATACCCAAGAAATGCTTCTCAAGTTTACATTAAATTAATTCAAAGTGCTATGGACAATGCTCGTCAACATCACGAAGATATTGAGGCAGAAGAGATGCTAATCACTCATCTAGCAGCACACCGTGGACAGATTGCTCGACACCAGCGCCCACGTGCGCGTGGACGCGCAACAGCATCTAATCATTACAAGGTAAATCTTGAATTGTTCCTTGAATACTTTGGCGACGAAGATGCAGATGATGATGGAGATTTCTGAGGTGACATAAATAATGGCAAAAGTAAATCAAATTCGTCATTTCGTTGATCGTAATGTAGAGCGGCAGTTAGTGCGTGAATATCTCCTAAAGGAGACAGAGCGCGCTGGCTTTGGTGGATTACACTTTGAGCGCGCTTTTGATAATACATCAATTTGCACAAAGGTAACTTTGCAGGCAGAAAGAGTTGGTATGGTTATCGGCCGCCGTGGAAAAGTCATCAATGAACTACAACGCCGTATCCGCACAGACTTCAATTTAGAAAATCCAAAATTACAGGTTGAAGAAATTGAGAATCCAGCACTAAACGCTCAAGTTATGGCAAGCAAGTTGGCTAGTGCTCTAGAGCGAGGTTGGTACTTCCGCCGAGCAGGTCACAGCAGTGTTCTCAATGTTATTGAGGCTGGTGCAAAAGGTTGCTTAATCATCATTGCAGGTAAATTAACAGGTTCACGACACCGTACTGAGAAGTTCCTCAAGGGGCACATCAAGTATTGTGGAGAGACCGCACTTACACACATGGATGTTGGTCAAGCTACTGCAGTTGTAAAACTTGGAACAATTGGTTGCACTGTTGCAATCATGAAGCCGGGCACAAAATTACCGCATGAAGTGGACATCATCAGCAGAATTGATGCTGGTCTAGGGCCGTACATCGCTCCTACAATGGCAGGAACAGAAGGCACTGAAGATATCATCGAAGAATCACTTACCGAAGAAGAAGCAGCCGAAGAATTGGCATCTCTTGAAAAATTGCAAGAAGAACAAGAAGCAGTTAGTGAAGATTCGTCAGATGACGATGCTGGTGAAGAATCAGAATCAGAAGCCGAATCAGAACCAGAAGCGGAGGAAGAACCTGCAGAAGCAGAGTCAAGCGATGCTGAATCATCTGAAGAAGAGGAGGCGGTTGAATGACCCATCTATCTGCTCGTGAAATTGACAATATGTCTCTTGAGGCGCGCAAGAAGCGCCTAAATGAACTGCAGGAGGAAATGCTTCTCCTGCGCTCTGAACAAGCACTTGGTGGTTCAGCAAGTAATCCTGGCGCATACAAACAAGTGAAGAGAAGCATCGCTCGTCTAAAAACAAAGATGCTAGAAACAAGACAGGAGTAGGAAATTAATGGCAAGTATATGCAATCTATGCGGCCTCCCTGAAGAATTATGTATCTGTCAAGAAATAGCAAAGGAGCAACAAAAAGCAATAATTTCAACTGTTAGAAGGAGGTATGGTAAGATGGTCACAATAGTAGAAGGAATCGAAGATACTGCTATTGATATCAATAAACTTGCCAAGACTCTGAAGTCCTCATGTGCTAGTGGTGGCACAGTGAAAGGGAGAGTCATCGAACTTCAAGGGGACCACAAGAAAAGGGTCGCAAAAGTACTAACTCAAAATGGATATCAAGTGGAGGTGCGATGAATGGAACACTGGCATTCATCATGGTTAGCGCGCACTCTTGAGGTAGTATCATCCACTGATCCTAGTTTAGTAGGTCGCTCAGGTATTGTGGTTAGTGAATCTCTGAATACAGTTACAGTTGAAGAGCATGATGGAATGTCCATCTTTGCCAAAAATACAATCGATTTTACAATTGACAACAGTGAACCTGTTGTTGGGTCTATGGTCTGTCAAAGGCCAGAAGACAGAATTCAAAGAAAATACAGGAGGAACTGAAATGCGAGACATCGGTATTGACGTGATAGAGCCAAAGGGCGAATGGGATGGCGATGCAAATTGCCCATTCTATGGAAGTTTGAGGGTTCGTGGCCAGATTATTGAAGGGACTGTGTCAAGAGTTGGCATGTTGCAAACTATAGTGGTAGAGCGACAACACACTCGGCACATGAAGAAATTCGAAAGAATAGAGAAGAGAACCCGCCGTTATTCAGCTCACTTACCAAGTTGCATTGGGGATGTCAATGTTGGAGATGCTGTACGAATAATGGAGTGTCGACCAATTTCCAAGACAGTGACTTTCTGTGTTATTGAGAGAGGTGATTCAGAATGAAGGGAATTTCAAGTCGCGTGACACGCGGTTTACCAACCGAGTCAAAAATGAACTGCATTGATAACAGCGGAGCAAAGATTGTTCAGTTGATTTCAGTGTTAAATCTCGGTGGGGTTGCTAGGAGATACCCATCTGCTGGAGTTGGTGACATGATTAACGTCACAGTCCGAAGAGGAACTCCAGAACGTCGCCGCCAAGTATTCCGAGCAGTCGTTGTCCGTCAGAAGCGGGCATACTCTCGTTCAGATGGCACACGTGTTCAATTCGAAGATAACGCCTGTGTGCTTGTATCCAACGAGCGTGGAGAATTGATTGGAACTGATATCAAGGGACCTGTTTCCCGTGAATCAGCAGAAAGATGGCCGAGGATCGCAGCAACTGCGAAACAGATTGTTTGAGGTGATATGATGAGTAGTACGAAACCAAACAAGCAGCGAAAGAACGCAGCAAACGCGCCAATTCACACTCGGCGCAAGCGCATACGCGCCCGTTGCCTAGACCCAGCATTCCCTAATGTCCGTAACGTCACTATTCGAGTTGGTGACATTGTCTCTGTGCACAGAGGCGATTGGGGTAACCCAGGTCACGACAAGGATGAGGGTGGCAAGCGTCTAGGTGGTGCTCGCGGAAAAGAAGGAATCCAAGCCAACGTGATTGGTGTCGATGTAAAGACTGGCCGTATTTTTGTTGAAGGCGTGAGCCATTCAACTGCTGAAAGTAAGGCTGAGGGTATTCCACTACATGCATCTAATGTCGTTGTCACTAAAATTGATGATGGCGATGTTGTACGCTTGAAGAAATTAGAAGAGCGAAACGGAGGCGATGAATAATGAGTGCAAATCACAAGAAGCGATTGGCAATGCCTCGAAGTTGGGCTGGAGCAAGAAAAACAACTGTTTGGATTTCAAAGCCAGACCCTTGTGGTCACCCAATTGACCTTTGTATGTCATTGACAGTTGTTGTCCGTGACGAACTTGGCCTTGCCCAGACCAAGCGTGAAGTCAAGCGAATGCTTGCAACTCGCAAAGTAATGGTTGACGGCAAAGTTCCAAAGAGTGCTGACCGTGGTGTTGGACTAATGGATGTCCTTACAATTGGTGATCAAAACTACCGTTGTATGCTTGACCAAAATGGGAAACTACGATACCCTCAAATTTCAGCAGAGGATGCAAAATCCAAGGTTTGCAGAGTGAATGGAAAGAACACAGTTCGTGGAGGAATTACCCAATATAACCTACACGATGGAAGAAACATTCAGTCCGATGAAGCAAATCTCTACAAGACCGGTGACAGCCTAGTAATTTCATTACCGGACCAGGAAATAATCTCACATGTACCATTCGCTGATGGTACTAACGCCTACTTAGTTGGTGGCAGCCACGTAGGAACAGTCACTGCAATTGAGAGTTTAGCTGTCAAGCGCTCAAGCATGGAAAACGAAGTATCATTCTCAGATTTCGGAACCGTTGAGAGAAATGTCTTCGTAATTGGTGACACAAATTTACCGGAGGTGGGTGAATGAGCAGCGCAAACCCAATGTTAGAACCTCGAATTACTAAGGTAACTTGCCATATTGGTGTGGGTGAAGGCGGTTCAAGATTACAACTTGCAGAGCAAGTTCTGTCTTTGATTACTGATGGAAATCCAGTTCGAACAATTGGAAAGACAACAAACCGTGAATTGAAAATTCGTGAAGGTGCTCCAATTGGATGTAAGGTTACACTACGCAATCCTGAGAAGATTAAGAAATTCCTTGAGGATGCTTTCTGGGTTCGTGAAAAGACTCTACCTGCTTACAATATAGATATGCAAGGAAATCTTTCCTTTGGAATCGCAGATTACACAGATTTCCCTGAAATGAAATATGATCCAGATATTGGAATCTTTGGTATGGACATTAATGTCGTACTTGAGAGGCCAGGCCACAGGATTAGCCGGCGCCGACGTTTGAAGGCAAAGGTCCCAATCTGTCACCGTGTTACACGTGCAGAAGGACAGGCTTGGTTCAAGGAACAGTTCGGACTAACACTACTGGAGGAGTGAAGATGGGAAAAGATGCAGGAATTCGAATTGGTCGTGAGTCCGGATGCCGCAGGTGTGGCAGGAAAAGAGGAATGATTCGTAGACATGGTCTCAGACTATGTCGTCAATGCTTCCGGGATATCGCTCCGGAAATAGGATTCAAAAAGTACAGTTGAGGAGGGATGAAGATATGCAATTTGACCCATTAAATGACGCGTTTGTAAGCATTTTCAATGCTGAGCAAGCCGGACACTACGAAGTTACAGTAAAGCCAGCCAGTAATCTGCTCGGAAGCCTTCTTGGCATTATGTCTGAGCGTGGTTACATTGGCGAGTATGAAAAGATAGAGAATGGTCGCGGAGGCGGTTACAGGATTGAGTTAGTTGGTGCAATCAACAACTGTGGTGTAATCAAGCCACGCCATGCTGTGAAGTGGGCAGAATTCGATAAGTGGGAGTCAAGATACCTTCCTGCTCAAGATTTCGGCCTTCTCCTGATGACTACAAATCAAGGTGTAATGCACCATTATGATGCAAAGGAGGGTTCAATCGGAGGCCGCTTGTTGGCCTACGTGTTCTGAGGTGATTACTATGGTGAAATTAGATCAAATCCTTCATCAAATACCTCTCAAAGAAGGGGTTTCAGCAACAATTGAAGATTCAACTCTGACTTTGACAGGCCCAAATGGGTCAGTTTCTCGAGAGTACACCCACACCAAAGTGAATGTTTCTCTAGATGGTGATAATGTAGTGGTTCAATGCGAATTACCACGGCGCAAAGAAAAGGCGATATGTGGTACCTGGAAGGCTCACATCAACAACATGATGACTGGTGTTACAGACGGTTTTGAGTATCGACTCAAGGCAGTTTACTCTCACTTTCCAATGACTATGTCCGTAAATGGTTCATCATTTGAAATCAAGAATTTATTTGGTGAAAAAGTTCCTAGGGTTTCTGACCTAAAGTGGACACCCACAGAAGTTCAAGTCAAGGTTGAGAACAAAAGTGATGTTATTGTTTCAGGCGTTGACCGAGAAAAGGTTGGCCAAACTGCTGCAATAATTGAGCGGTCGTGTAAGATACGCCACCGTGACCGCAGAATTTTCCAAGATGGAGTATACATTGTCTCGAAGGGGGCAAACTGAGGAGGTGTGATGAATGTCTGAATATAGTGATATGACAGTTGCAGAACTGAAAGAGTTGCTAAAGGAAGCTGGATTGCCTGTTTCAGGTAAGAAGGCGGACTTGATTGCTCGATTAGAAGAAGGTGCAGATGATTCTACCGAAGAGGTTGAAGAAATTGCAACTGAATCTGTTGACGAAGTCTCGGAAGATGTTGATGACGATGTCGATGATGACGATGACGACGACTTCGATGACTTTGATGAGGAGTGGGACGATGAAGAGATGATTCACGTTGCACGACAAAAGCCAGAATTGGATGATGCAACAAGAGAAGCGTTAGCAACTCGTAGTGCACAAAGTAAGAAACAACCAGCATTCCGCCGTCAAGAGTGGTATCGATACAAGCGATTGTCTAGAACTGGATGGCGAAAGCCGAAAGGTATGGACAGTAAGCAACGAAAAAACAAGAAATGGCGTACTCCAATGGCTAGAGTAGGTTTTGGAAAGGTTGCAGAAGTACGCGGTCTTCACCCATCTGGATTTAGCGAAATCATGGTCCACCGACCTGATGACCTTGACCAAATCGACCCTAAAGTTGAAGCAGCAAGAATTGGCAAGCGAGTAGGTAACCGAAAGCGTGCAGCAATTCACGAAAAGGCAGATGAATTAGGAATTCGAGTCTTGAACCGAAGGAGGAATATCTGATGCAGTTGAGTAACCAGAAGAGATTAGCAGCGGAGATCCTTTCGGGACAACTAGGCCAAGAAGTTGGTTTAAACCGAGTTTGGATTAACGATAACTACCTAGAACAGGTTAGTAGTGCTGTCCAAAAAGAAGACATTCGTGAATTGATTGAAATGGGCTACATCAAGGCAAAGCCAGTCCAAGGCACTAGCCGTGTACGCGCTAACAAAGCCGCTGCTCAAAGGGCAAAAGGACGACGCAAGGGTCAAGGTAAGAGAAGTGGTACCTCAAACGCACGTTTCCCAAGGAAGCAACGCTGGATGCGAACTATTCGTTCACAGCGCCGAGTTCTCAAAGAGATGCGAGAAGATGGAACAATAGAAGCGAGTCAATACCGCTACTACTATCGTAAGGCAAAGGGTAACTCCTACCGAAGTATTGCTCACATGAAGACTAACATGAAACTCGATGGCGTCAAAGTAAGAGGTGATGAATAATGGCACACGGAAAGAATCAGAGACGCAAATACGCTCGCCGTGAACACGGATTGACAGATTACCGTCGTCGACTCAAATTACTACGAGGAGGCCAGCCAAGAGCTGTGGTTCGAATAACCAATACTCAAGTGATTTGCCAATTAGTTGCTTACGAGCCTAATGGTGACAAAGTAATTGCTGCAACAACCGGTGCATCAATTGTCTCAGATTTCAAGTGGCCAAAGGATGCATCTCGAAAATCAGTTCCTGCATGTTACATTGCTGGAATGGCATTAGCCAAGCAAGCAACCGCTGCCGGTCATGGGGTCGCGGTTCTTGATATCGGACTAAGTGCATCAACCAAAGGCAACAGAGTGTTCGCCGCTCTCAAAGGAATGGTAGATGGTGGACTTGAAATTCCACATGGCGAAGAAATTTTACCAGATGATGACAGAATAGCAGGTAATCACATTTCTGACAAACTTGCAAAATCTGTAGAAGCCAGCAAGAAAGCAATCGAGGGGGCCTGAATAGATGGAAGAACAACAACCAGCACCTGACACCGCCGAAGTAGCACCTGGTCTAGCACTTGCATACACTCCTGAACCAGAAGTTGAGCAAGGCCGTCATCGCCGCCGCAAGGGTGGTTATGATGCAATGGCTAATCTCCGCTCATGGACTCCAAAAACTCGTTTGGGCCGAATGGTCAGAAACGGTGAGGTTACAACTTTTGAGCAAGCAATGAACAGTCGCCTGCCAATTCGTGAGGTTGAAATTGTTGATGCATTACTTCCAGGTTTGGAAGATGAAGTCATCAACGTCAACATGATTCAGCGAATGACTGACAGTGGGCGAAGAGTTCGATTCAATGTCATGGCTGCAGTTGGTAACAACAACGGCTATGTTGGTCTTGGAATGGTCAAAGGTAAGGAAGTTGCAGCAACTATTCGCAAAGCGATTAATAATGCTAAACTCAACATCATCCAAGTAATGCGTGGTAACGGTTCTTGGGAATCTGGTGGTGGTGCAGGTTCTAGTGTTCCATTCAAGATTACAGGCCGAGCAGGATCAACAAGAGTGACTCTAATCCCAGCACCTGCGGGTAAGGGTCTAGTCATCGGTTCAAAGGGAAAGGTCGTTCTTCGCTTAGCGGGAGTTACCGATATCTACTCACGAACCCACGGACAAACTCGAACAACAATCAATTTCGCTCGTGCAACGTACAATGCACTACAAAACCTCAACAAATCCAAGGTTAGTGCTGACCAAAAGAAGAAATTATTCATGTCAACAGGTAGGGTGAACGAATGACTTGGTTAGTAATTAGAGTTCGTTCCAACATTGGTATTGAGCGTTCAATCAAGAAAACAATGACTCACCTAAATTTGACGCGAGTGAATCATGCTGTTCTCATCCCTGAGAATGATGTTTATGCTGGCATGCTTCAGAAGGCTAAGGATTACGTCACTTGGGGACAAGTAGATGAAACAACAATCGCTAATCTCATCTCAGAAAGAGGACGATTGATGGGTGATAAGCCCATCACTGATGCTGTAGTAAAATCAGAGACTGATTTCAAGAATATCAAAGAATTTGCAGCATCGATAGTTGCTGGCGAGTCATCAACAAAAACAATCGCTGACATGAAGCCAGTGTTCAGACTTCACCCACCTAGAGGAGCAAAAGGATGGGGTGGAATCAAGCGTCACTTCACAGTTGGTGGGGCATTAGGATATCGCGGTGAGGCAATAGTTGACCTTGCTGGGAGAATGATTTGAGGAGTTGAGAATTATGCCATCACGAACAAATAAATTCCGAGGACGAAGTCGTTACCATGGTCGAGGCAAGAAAGCCGGACGTGGAGCAGGTAAGAGAGGCGGGCGTGGAAACGCAGGTCTCAACAAACATCGTGTAATGACTCGAATTAAGTATATGCCAAATCACTGGGGAATGCAAGGATTCAACCGCGACCCTTCTTTGTGCACAGTCCATGTAACAGTAAATGTTAGCCAACTTTCAGATATGGCTGATGATGATGGAAATGTAAACTTAGGTGATTATCAAATTGACAAGTTGTTAGGAAGTGGCCAAGTTAACCAAGCAATCTCAGTAACTGTAGAGCATGCAAGTGCGAAAGCGATTGAGAAGATAGAGGCAGCTGGTGGTTCAGTCACCCTTTCTGGCGATGATGACGACGAGTGGGAAGACGAGTGAAAGCCGTCTAATAAGAAGAAACTCTGAAATGATGAAATGGAAGGCGTGAGAAAATATGGCAGTACGTAAGCCCTCAGCATTCGGCATAACTGCCGTATCAGTCATTTACTTCGGTGCTCTTTTTTGGTGGAAGAAGGATGACCTTCTTGGCGCTGATAGAGATGCAATGGTTTACGCTGCGCAAATGATTGTTGTAGCAGTGGCATACGTTGCTTGGGTCTTGTGGGCTATTCAAAAAGACCTTCCTGATAGCATTAAACAAATCAAATTCATAGGTTCAACTGCTAAGTTCCTGATGTGGCTTGCTATGATGGCGGGCTTTTTCTTCTGGGCACTACAAGATGACTCTCAAGTTGGATTCCTATTCGTTGGAATTGGTATACTTGGATTAGGCGCGGCATTAGCATTAGCCTGTCTAGTTTACACGGGAGAAGAAAGTAGTCGGCTTTACGCACTCAAGCGATTTGTCGATGTTTACCCATCAATTACCAAGCCGGATGGTCACGTCCGCTTCAACCAAAAATTGATGACGACAACAATCGCGCTCATTCTCTATTTCATGATGACTAATGTCATGATTTGGGGATTAGCTGATTCCACTATGGATATCTTCTCTTCCTTCCGAGCAATTATGGCTGGTGCATCTGGTTCAATCATGCACTTGGGTATTGGTCCAATCGTTACTGCATCAATTGTCATGCAGTTGTTCGCGGGTGCAAAAATCATCAATCTTGACTTACAAGATTCCGAGGACAAGCAACTGTACCAAGGAGTTCAGAAGATTCTCGTTCTATTGATGATCCCTATCGAATCTATCCCACAAGTTTACGGGTTCCTTGACCCTCACGAGAACATCGTTGCGATGTTTGGTTTGGGTTGGTCAAATGCACTAATTGTGTCACAACTATTCATTGGTTCCTACCTTGTATTCTTGATGGATGAACTGGTCAGTAAGTGGGGTATTGGGTCTGGTATTTCGCTATTCATTGCTGCTGGTGTGGCACAATCAACTTTCGTTGGTACTCTTTCACCACTGCCGGTTTCACCAGGGGCTTACAGCATTCAGAATCCGCCCTCTGGGGTCTTGCCAATGATATTCTATACCCTCAGAACTGCAACTAATTCAGAGTTAGTTTCGCAGAATGGATTTGAGTTGATATTGCTTAATCACGCGAATCCGCTGATAGCGTTATTCTCGTCGATTATTGTATTCTTGGTTGTGGCTTATGCCGAATCGAGTAAATTGGAATTGCCACTGACACACGGAAAAGTCAGAGGGCATCGCGGAAAGTACCCGATTCGTTTGGTATATGCGAGTAACATTCCGGTTATTTTGATGGCTGCATTGCTTGCAAACCTCAATATGTTCACTCTACTGTTCTGGAGCCACCCTGTGCTCTCTACGGTGCCACTGTTAGGTGCTAATGGGGCGTGGAGCATTGCACCGTGGCTGGGTTCATATGAAGTCGGTTCAACAGTTGCTTCTGATGGATTTGCTTGGTATGCCTCTATGGTAAGCGGTGTGCAGTCCTGGCTGTTACCGCTGCTAGATCAACGAGGTGATGGCTTTGGTCACGAACTGTGGCAAATTATGCTACACGTATTCACCTACGTATTTGTGATGACACTCGGGTCCATGGTGTTCGCGAAATTTTGGATTGAAACTACTAACATGTCAGCCAAAGATGTGGCTAAACAAATTGAAAGGACGGGTATGCAAATTCCCGGATTCCGGAAAAATCCGGTGGTTTTGGAGCGCATTTTGGAGCGATATATCCCTCCTGTTACACTGTTTTCGGGGGCTTTCGTCGGGTTGTTGGCAGCAGGAGCTGACTTGCTAGGCACGGTCGGAAATGCATCAGGAACAGGTTTGCTCTTGACCGTAGGTATCATTCTCAGAACTTATGAACAAATCCAGAAGGAACAAGCGATGGAAATGCACCCGTTCATGAGAGAATTCTTCGGCGCCGAATGAGGCCCTAGTCATCAATGAAGGCGGCTGTTCTCTTTTTTGGAACGGCGAAGCGTGCGGATTTATTTCTAATTATATCGAGCACGCACGGTCTGCCAAATGACAGGCCGAACCGTGCCAATTCTATCGTCGCTGATATCTCGCAACTTCATTCGGTACCTCAGAAATAAAGTGATTTTTGATACACAAAATCGCTTCCGCCGACTATTTGAAAACGGATTGATATGAATGGGTTTTGCTAATCATGAACCCTGTTTTCATCATTATTCCAGGGGCGAAAATATCACTAGGAACCAGGTTAATTTAGTGATTTTATTTGGTCAGATTTCCGGCAAATTTAGTGGTTATAATTAGGCAAAATTATTGCTGTATTTAGTGTGATATTTCTCTTCGATTTTAACCACGAAAAACTAAATTTCTGGCTTCATCTTCCATATACTTATTTTCACCTCATATCAGATAAAAAACGTGGTACTGCATTACATTGACGTCTTGTCTCAAAACTGGTCCGATGAGTCATGTTGATATAGGGACGGCAGGTCGGCGGGATGCTACAACAATGCACGGCGTTGGTGTCTGAGTTCAGGAATGGGCAATGAAGAACACCATCTCGCATACGCTGTAGCCGAGGTAATGCAACCGCGAGCTTGGCTTGTGGTGAAGAGGTGATACATGTAATGACACACAATGATGTGTGCAAAGGAACAAATAAGGTGCAAAATAACCTTGTCAAAACCAATAAGTAACAGTTAGCGAACCAAGTCTCCTAGGGATTGAAAAGATTGAAAGTCGGTTTCGGCCGACATGAAATCCGGTTGATCCTGCCGGAGGCGACCGCTATTGGAGTTCGATTAAGCCATGCGAGTCTAGAGGCTTCGGCCTCGGCGTACCGCTCAGTAACACGTGGATAACCTGCCCTGTTCAGGGGGATAACCTCGCGAAAGTGAGAATAATACCCCATAGTTCACCATGCCTGGAACGGTTGGTGGATGAAAGCTCAGGCGGAACAGGATGGGTCTGCGGCGTATCAGGTAGTAGGGGGTGTAATGGACCTCCTAGCCCTCGACGCGTACGGGTTGTGGGAGCAATCGCCCGGAGATGGATTCTGAGACACGAATCCAGACCCTACGGGGTGCAGCAGGCGCGAAAACTTGACAATGCGAGAAATCGTGATCAGGGAACTCCAATTGTCCCCGTTTTTACGGGGTTCTGAATTGACTCTAAACAGGTCGAGTAATAGGGGCGGGAAATATCGGTGCCAGCCGCCGCGGTAATACCGAAGCCCCAAGTGGTCGTCGTTCTTATTGGGCCTAAAACGTCCGTAGCCGGTTTGGTACATTCGTGGGTAAATCAGACAGCTTAACTGTTTGAATTCTGCGAGCACGGCCAAACTTGAGACCGGGAGAGGTGTAGGGTACCTGCGGGGTAGGGGTAAAATCCTGTCATCCCGTAGGGACCACCAGTTGCGAAGGCTCTACACTAGAACGGATCTGACGGTCAGGGACGAAGCCTAGGGGCACGAACCGGATTAGATACCCGGGTAGTCCTAGGTGTAAACGCTGTGGACTTTGTGTCGGGGATTCTTCGAGGATTCTCGGTGCCGGAGTGAAGATGTTAAGTCCACTGCCTGGGGAGTACGGTCGCAAGGCTGAAACTTAAAGGAATTGGCGGGGGAGCACTGCAACGAGAGGAGCGTGCGGTTTAATTGGATTCAACGCCGGAAAACTCACCAAAGCCGACTGTTATATGAAGACCAGCGTAACGAGCTTGTCGGATTTTCAGAGAGGTAGTGCATGGCCGTCGTCAGTTCGTACCGTAAGGCGTTCTGTTAAGTCAGATAACGAACGAGACCCCCATCGTCATTTGCTAACCCTTTCTCCGGAAAGGGCGCACTATGGCGAGACCGCTGGCGTGAAGTCAGAGGAAGGCGGGGGCAACGGTAGGTCAGTATGCTCCGAATGCTTTGGGCTACACGCGCGCTACAAAGGACGGGACAATGGGCAGCTACTCCGAGAGGAGATGCTATCCCGAAACCCGTTCGTAGTTCGGATCGTGGGCTGTAACTCGCCCTCGTGAAGCTGGATTTCGTAGTAATCGCGTCTCAAAATGGCGCGGTGAATATGCCCCTGCTCCTTGCACACACCGCCCGTCAAACCATCTTAGTTAGGGGTGGGTGAGGCTACCTTTTATTGGGGTATTCGAGCCTGCCTTTGACAAGGAGGGTTAAGTCGTAACAAGGTACCTGTAGGGGAACCTGCAGGTGGATCACCTCCTAAGAACCTCGAAAACGCGGAGGGCAGGGTGCTTCGGCACCCTGTCTTCCCAACTTTTTTTTCAATTGGAAAAGCTGACGCAGAAGGGCTGCATAACAAAGCATTCGGATGTGCATTGCAACATGGTGTTACCATAGGCTACGAACCCGCCTAAAACAATTCACTTTCACCGATCGATAATGGTTTAGCCATAGAAAAGTGAAGAATTATATTCCAGATAAAATTCATTTCTTTTGAAGATTTCATCAACTTAATATATTAAATGTAAAGTAGAAAAAATATGAACAAGATGTTTCACCCAATTATTTTAACAATAATTCTCATTATCACTAATTTGGATGTGAATATGTTTCTTGAACCTAATGAATTGGAGATTCGCCAGCAATTCAATTACAACAATGATTGGAATTTAGGAAATATCTCTGAAACTGATGAGGTTTCCCAACTCACTCCATCTACTCTATATTATAATGGATATGATTCTTCTTGGTTAGAATCATTGAGAACTAATGCACAATCTGGAAAAGTTGTAATTATCGTGAATGATAATTGGACATTAGCATTATCTTCCACCCAAGTTCACCCGATTAGTGGCATATGGAATTCTGATGGTAATTTAGAAAGTGACACATTTTCTAACATTGAATTATACTCATTCGTATCTGTGAATCTTCCAATGGTGAATGGGAATCCTGCAAAAGCAACGTTGTTATGTGTTATTGAAAATACTATTTTATGTAAATTTACAGTTCATCAATTATGGGATGTTGAATCTAATTTATACCGTCACGACATAATCATCTCTGAAGGAATAGAAGAAATTAACTCTACTTTTATATTTCAAGAGTTTTGGCTAGATCAGGTGCCTATCCCTGTAATTAATTGGGATTTGATCCAAAGTGAAGAAGTAAACTGTTTCGAGACCGTCTCTGCTAGTGAGGTTACGTGGGTTGAAGCAGACGGAAATAATGAATGGGCAACTGATTGGAGATCAATAATGTGGACTGATGATGATGCATTGTCTCTAATTGATTTTGATACAATGGTGTTAACTGATGAAAATATGCCAGAATTTGAACCATCTTGTATTTCAGAATACCCTGATATTCTTGATAATGTCTTTGAAGGTACTTCAATTTATATGCCACTTCTACGTGTATTAATTAAGATATCACCTGAAATAAGTTTTAGATATACAAACGGGGATGCTTGGGGGACAATTACTGATCTTTACTACCTTGCCGACTGGTTCTATTACAAAGGAATTGAAGTAGAATTTGCAGTTCACCTAACATCATTATCATTTTCCGCTACAGACTATCTAGGTAGAGAGAGAACAGCAACATGCAAAAGTCAGCCTTCTTTTCTATATAAAGAAATTTTACCAACTCTAGATGATTGGGCTGGGAATTCAAACAGGTATCCTTCAAATGGTCATCGAAAACATAATCAATTCTACGATTCTTTCATCTACTTAATTGAACAAGATGAGTACGATCGACCTAATAGTCATGCCTCGGGGTGTATTGGCCAAGCTTATGCTGGTGAACATAAATCAAGTTCGTCTGTACAATGGACAGTTTGGTATGAAGAGCAGAATGATCAGATTTCCCCTAATATAATTGGTCCAATCAGTGATTCAAAATCTAATTGGCAGAGGTCATACAACTTTGCTCATGAAATTCTACATTCACTAGTTCAAAGACAAGGTTTCCTGAGCGGGAGAGATCCTCTACACGATGATGCTCATTATCAATCCGATCCGTGTTCGCAACATACAGTTGGAGATTCGCGAAATGCATGCTGGGCTTCTCCATTAAATAATGAGAGATATGGTTTCACGACTACAACAAATATTATCGCACTTTCAAATGCAATCGCTTGGCTTCCTTATGTTAGGATTAAAAACTTTGGAGTTGGCCAAATTGAAAACACAGTCCACGGATTCAAAATAACTGAGAATCATATTGATATAAGCCTGTCAACGATCACTATTGGAAGCCTTAATTTTGGCGTCGAACATCGAGTCGGACATCCGCTTTGGAGGTACTATTATAGAATCCAAGAAATAACTTTGAACTCCTGTACCGGTATTATTCACGAATTATTTGTTGGGGTCCGTGCCTCGGATGTAGTAGGTGGCCAATCATCAAGCTGGACACACGAAGATTTATGGCTTGGATATCAGCGTGATGGAGCTAAGGAGTATATTGGAAATGTTGAACAATTTCCTTATGGCTGTCAGGATCATTCAGAACAAATTGATTGGAGATTTGACAGTGGGTATATGATGACTGGTTGTGGCGAGGTTTCGCTTGTTCCAGATAATTCAAAGTACTGTGCCGATAAATATGATAGCAATGGAAATCTAATCGGATTAAAAACTCCATTGAGAGGATTCCCTGAAATTAACTCATATTTCATGAAGGATTTTGATGGAACTCCCATCTCCGGTAATGGTTATGGCATACAGGAAGTAATTGTATGGCCTGCTTACAGAATTCAAGATAATGGCCCAATTTATGGTTACTACGAGTGGAGTTCAATTACTTGGCAACAAGTAGAAAGATCGAGTGGTTATAACCCGTTGGTGTCTCAGCCATTAGTTGGTCAATTTGGGCCAGGTGGAAACACTATTGGAGACTAACTTAATGGATTTAAAAAAGATACTATATAATAGGTGAATCAATAAAATGTCCAAGAAATTGTATTCCGCTATTGTCGCAACAATTATCTTAATTCCAAGCATGTATTTTTTGATGTATTCACATCATGTTGATATACAAATTAAAATTCAAACCAAATCAGAAATCGGAAGCGATTGGGAAATTTGGTACGGTTTACCTAACTACACATTTTCTGATGATGACATTCACCCGCTAATAAAAAAATTAGCCAACGATAACCCTCGGTACTTATCAATTCAACAAAGCGAAGGTCAAAATTATTTGATCATCTCAGCAAAAGAATCTATGAACGAAACTTGGATTATACAAGGTAAGCGGAGCATAATAGGCCGAGCTGTTGAAACTAATGAATTTAATTGGAGTTCAGATGATATTCGATTGTTAGATGGGTATGATTATCATACACGTTCATGGAATGAGCCTAGTTTCATTGTTTCAAACGAAACTGACATCCTCATAGATGTTGAAATTAAATTAATTGCAATTGACCCTCGCTTTCATTGCAAACGAATGGTAAGTGGGACTTATGCTGAGTTCAATTCAGAGACTTCTTCTGTTCATTATTACGCGGAGGGTGGTTGCGGATAATTAGAACATTCAAAAATACCATTACAACGATATTATGGCTAGTGAAGCAAACCTTAAGGCAACCGGATGTTCTTGATATGAGTCGCTTGGAAAGAAACTCCTCACCACTTGCTGCCAAGTCGGTATTCCAGACCAGCTTCATGTTGTTGACGCTGATGACTTGAACCTCAGTCACGTCACCTGCTCCGACCCACATAGACTCAACGCCGTTGTGGGCGGAGAGTGTAGGTGCGAATTCTGAGTGGATTCAAGTCACTATGTTCAATACACCACTCGGGAGATGCGAGGTCTGTAGAACTTGGTAGATGTCAGTGGGGGGGAGTTTTTTTTCATGGAGGGCGCGGCAAAAACCGAGTTACCCATGCCGAGCAGGGGGGCGACTAGCCTAGTGAATACGTGTATGGTCCGCCCGTCAAACCATCTTAGTTAGGGGTGGGTGAGGCTACCTTTTATTGGGGTATTCGAGCCTGCCTTTGACAAGGAGGGTTAAGTCGTAACAAGGTACCTGTAGGGGAACCTGCAGGTGGATCACCTCCTAAGAACCTCGAAAACGCGGAGGGCAGGGTGCTTCGGCACCCTGTCTTCCCAACTTTTTTTTTTAATTATTCAAGCCGCATTGAGCGTAGCATCTATCTTGCTGAACAAAAAAACCACAATTTCAACATTTTTTTTAATTATTCAAGCCGCATTGAGCGTAGCATCTATCTTGCTGAACAAAAAAACCACAATTTCAACATTTTTTTTTCAAATCTGCAATCACAATCAGCGCAGCAAGTCTCTTGGTGGCTAGAAAAACCACTTTTTTTTCGCTAATTTTCAACTCCAGCGTAGACACTTCCCCCAATCAGAGGACGACAGGTGTCACTCTCAAAGGAAGGCCAATTTGGTGAGCCATAACCAGATGATTCCTGTTGTGATATTGCTTGAAATCCATAATTTTGACCTGCGCATAATCTTGTTAGGCCCAAGGATTTGGTGCGCGTGTGCTATTCTAAACACCACGTATAGTGAAGCGAGTCCGACTAATATCTCATCAACAAGATTGAGCGACATAGCAGCAAGGCAACCAGCAAAGAAGATTAACGGAGTTTGAAACAGATTGTCAACCAAGTCATCGGCTTGTTTCATCTTGCGTGGGGGCTCTCCCACTTGTTTGGTCTTGAAGTAAAGTGGATTCAATCCCTCTTCTCGAACTGCCCACTCTCGCCTCAACCTCATCACAATAATTGCGTAACCCGTTAGAGCGACTTGTGCGAGCATTGGTAGAAGAAGGTAATGTGTTTCCATAAATATTCCATTATGGCTGACGGTTATTTATTACTCCTAATTTGGTTGCAATCAGATTTATTCAAGTTTATCAAGCCTTTACAACGAATCAAGTTAATTTTTTTTTAGATAATCTTTGTTGATTACTAAGTTGTTTGGTTTGAGTTATTTTTCTCATCAATTCCCTAGTGGACATCTATTCTTTGAATCATTTTTTTAGATAATCTTTGTTGATTCCGAAGATGTTTGGTTTGAGTTATTTTTCTCATCAATTCCCTAGTGGACATCTATTCTTTGAATCATTTTTTTAGATACTCTTTGTTGATTCCGAAGATGTTTGGTTAGAGTTATTTTTCTCATCAATTCCCTTGTGAACATCTATCATTTGAATCAATTTTTATAAAAAACCAAGTGATTCTGAAATTATTTTTTTGAGTAAATTTCCTGGAATCTGAGGCTAACCAATATCCATCTAATTTTGATTTGAAAATCGCTCTCATCTGGGCCAAAACCAAAGTGTTTTCATCAGCAACATTTTTTCTTTTTTTCTTTTAATTTAGTAAAGCCTTAATTTTTTTGTCAATAAATGCCGTCAATACATTAATACCCCTTATTGTATCATCAAAGTTTCATGGACGGAAGTAAGTTTCGAACGGCTTGTATTGTGACCGCATTGTTGACGCTGAGTATGATTTCAGCAATTCCAACAGCAGCGGCAGAAGGAAATGATTCAATATCTTGGGGTGTTGAATATGAATGGGAAAATCTGAATGCTGACATTGAGGCGATGACTGGATTGCCATATAATGACATTATTCAAGACATAGAAGATTCAGCAGATTATGGTGGGTTTAACCTCACTATTTTGAATATTTACAGTGGTAGCACATCATTTTATGTTGAGCAGTGGGACGATTCTACCGAACAACAAATCACAGATAACAGTGGAGATACTCACACTGTGTCAACCAGAGTTACAGAAATCACGCTACGTCATGGAATGTTGTATGATGCAGGATTTATGGTGGATTGGGATGATACTACTGTAATGGGTGCACCTTCAATGGATGTTGTACTTTCTGCCGATTATGAAACAATTGTTGTGATGGACTTAGTGTACACAGAATATGTGACTTCGGACATGATGTTGGTAGGTTCCGACCTCGATGGTTCTGCAAATTGGGGAATTGGAGCAGGAATGGGACTCTATACTGATATTTCGGGTAATGGTGACTCATTTGAGATGGACCTTAATGCTGGAATTGATTTGGGATGGGCTGCTGATTCCATTAGCAGTGAATGGCGTCTTGAACACCCTAGTAATGTTCTCAACATGATGAATAATGGTAATGATTTTGACTGGGAATGTGAAGCAACTTGTGGTAAAATCACTGGTTCTTATGCAACTACACAATCATATGACCTTTCTCTCACTGGTCTACCAATGGATGAATTTGGATTTGAAGCAGATGCTTTAGATTTACAGATTTCAGATGCAATACCAGATGCAGGTACTTTTGATTCAGATGACGATGACTGGATGATGGAAGATGGATTGAGTTTTGAAATGGGATATTCATTCGGTGACCAGCAAACAATAACAATTGATGACGGAGGTACTACCACTACTGCGACAGAAGTTATGATTGATCCGTATCCACCAGGGATGAGCCTAATGCTTGGCTATTCCTTAGGAAATGCAGTTAGGGGAAGTGGTGACCAAACCACTGCTGCTGAAGCAATGATGGAGGCGTTTGAAGGTTGGACTGAAGATGCTGAGGAAACTGTTGTGTTTGACACATTCACTTGTGATGATGGTGAAGAAATCCCTCGAGATTATGTAAATGATGGCGAAGATGATTGCGCTGACGGCTCTGATGAAGGTGTAGATGAAGAGGACTTAGTATCAGAATTGGAGGAATTAGCAATGAATATTTATGGTGCTTTTGAAGAGTCTGACTTCGCCAAGAATTTGGAATCAGTTGGAGAGCGACTAGAGTTTGAGATGGAAAAATATGAAGATGTTGAATTTGAGTTCCCATATGTTGATGGCGATTATGCCGCTTTGTGGAGCAATGAACATTCACGATTTGTTGGGTTCCAACTTCTTGGAGAAACCGAGAGTGGTAATGTGTACTCAGTTCTAGGACCTGAGACATCAGCCTACAACAATAATCCACCAGTTGACATTCATCTAGAATATTTGGTTGGTGCTGCTGCTGATGAAGCAGAGGATGCTGCTGAAACCGCTGACACAATCGAGGAATTGGCTCCAGTTGCTGCTCATGATGTTTCGGCAATCGTAGCCGCTCTAGGTGTACACGCGCCTGAGAGTATGATAGTTGAGCCGCCTGCTGATGAAGCAGAGGATGTTGCTGAAACCAGTGTGGAAGAATCAGAATCTGATGGTATGTTTGGATTACCAGGTCCTGGTTTCATCTCTGTAGTATTCGTAGTGATTGGAGCGGCAATGGTGGCAAGAATCATGCCGCGCCGTCAAGAATGAATTACCACGAGTGGAATCAATGCGGAGTGAACATGTGCGCCAAGGCGTAGTAGCGGCAGCAGTAGCGCTGCTTGGGATGATCTTGGTTCAAGGGGTATGGTACGAAGTATCAGCCCGTGGTACCTATGTAGAGGGCCTTAGCCGTGAACCAACTATTTGGGCAAATTATACCCTTGATTCACAACAAGAAAATATTGGCATTGAAATAACCAATGCTACACCGCTTATTTTTTATTTAAGCAGCCGGGAAAACATTGTTGTTGAAGAAAATAAGACTACTGAACCTAAAGTAGATGATACTAATAATTTAGATGATACTAGAAATTTAGTTGAAAAAGCAGTTATTCTCACAGTCGCTTTTTTTGCCCTCGGAGCCTTTAGAAGATGGTTTTCGTGGCTGGGCTATGGTATGTGGGGATTTACCGCATTCCTGCTCATAGTAATGGTTCCAATGAGTCTGTTCGGGGGTTATTCTGATGATTCTGGGCCAGAGGCTAGAGGGGCACTAGAAACTGGAGATGAGGCAGAGGAGGGGCAATTCGCGCATTCAACATTTGACTCTACATTATCGCTTCATTCCACTGGGATAATTTTTGGTTTTGATTCCTCAGGATATGACCTTGGTTTGGTTAATGAATCACAAAGAGATGCTGTGAAGGAAAATCCGCCAAGTGAAGGGGATGATGGGGCTGAATCCTTCATTCGTTTTGCGGGCACGGTTGCAATAAGTGTGGGTGATGGAATAATTACTTGGTTGGTTGCCCCCTCGATCCCATTACTTTTCCACTTCTTAGGATCTAAAAAAGAAGATTATGATGAAGCAATCAAACTGTCCGAGATGGATGAGTCTGAGTAAATTTTCAAAACGAACTCTTTTTCAGACATCATTATAACAAAATAAATGATTATCTTCATTAGGACACTTTTTCATCTCATGTCGTATCGACGTAACTATGACTCTTACAGACTCGGCTCTAGAGTACTGGGAAATTATAGACGCGATGGATTGGTGGATTCGATTAATAATCGGTCTTTCTTGCTCAATTATTGCCGGTGCTGCAGTGCAAATGATTGCCAAAGGCCCTGTTGTCAAGTTGATATCAAAAAGCGACAATAAATACGATGATACGATTTTTGACCTTGCAACCCCACTCATCAACGTAGGCGTTGTTTTGGGTGGCTTGTGGATCACTATTATGTGGGTATTTGAAAGTGATTCCTCAAATAGTATGATGTTTGCTAAATTGATAGTAATAATTCTTGTCTACATGTTTGCTCGTTTTGCAGTTCAAATAGTTGAATTGTTCGTGCCAGTCTTAATCGAAAACCTGAATAAAAGGGCAGATATGGACCTTGGAGGGGTTGAATCATTAATTTTCTCTGGGATGAAAATTGCAATATGGGTTGGGGCAGCAATGGTTATTTTCGCCCAATTAAACATTGACATCACCGGTATACTTGCTTCAGCAACTATCATTTCTCTTGTTGTTGGAATGGCTCTGAAGGAGACTGCATCAAATTTAGTATCGGGAATGATGATGGTCATGGACAAGCCATTTGAGGTTGGTGATAAAGTAACTGTGATGGGTGTGACAGGCAAGGTAGTTGATGTGGGAATAATGTCTACAAAAATAAAAACTGGTCAAGAGCACCAGGTGGTTATTCCAAACAAGAGTATTAGCGGCAAAGAAGTGATCAATTTCGCCAAGGGCGGGCCCGAAGATTCTCCAAAAAGAGTAAATTTGCGGCTAGATATTGGAGTTGGGTACGATGAAGAACCAGCACACATCAAACAGATGTTACTTGATGTAGTTCGCGAATGTGATTACATAATTGACGAGCCCGCGCCAACTGCACTTTTCCGTGATATGTTAGATTCAGCCTTGTTGTTCAGATTGAATTGCTGGGTGAGAGATTACTCAGATGAATGGGTTGCTCGAGATTGGATTCTTACAAGAGTCCTTGAGAGGTGTATTGACGAAGATATTGATATTCCGTATCCACATATGCAGTTGAAGTATGACCCAGCATCAGTAGTTGAGGAGAAAGCCGCAAAGAATGCTGCAGAGGAAGAGAAGAAATCTGCTGAAAAGGAGAGAATCAAGGCTGAGGCACGGGTCAAAGAAGAGGCAGAGTCTACTGCTAGGATGAATGCACGTATGGAAATTCGCGCCCGAATTGAGGAATTGAATGCGGCCCTTGAGGAAGAAGATTCCGAAAGTTCAGAAGAATCTGAAGAGGACGTCAGTCAGAATCGTATTGATATTCTAGCCGAATTAGAAGAATTAGAAAGTAAACTTGAGGAAGCAAGCGGCGATGATGATGATTGAAATTATCCAATGATTATTCAATCCAATGAGCCAGTTTGTCAACCAGCCTCTCACGGAAAGTGAGAAGTTGTAGTTTGGGACCATCAATTGTCACAGTTACTGTTGACCCTCGGGTGAAGTGCCATTCATCCCATCCGTCTGGGACACAAAATCCCCTATGCATATCCGAATTAATTACTGTGGGTTGATTTGTCCAGGCAAAGTAGGAACCATCTTCTCTTCTTTCATCACGAGGTAAATCTCGAGCACAGAATAAGTAATGGTCGTGAATCATTTCAGGGTCAAACTTCATTCCCTCTATCACACAAATATGACGGAACCATGCGCCCTGACCAACAAATGTAGAGAATAACAGGCCTGAAGAGCGTTGCATCAAATCCACTTTATCGTGGTTTTCGTCAGCATCCCGTTTGAGTCGATAGCGACTTGGTTGATACTGGTGAGTATTGGCGATTAGGAGGTCGTTAAGAGCGGGGTCACAAGTGATACGATTACCGCTGGTAGTGACAATTTCTGCGGATAATCTCGGTAGTAAATTGACTATGGCATCACCATCCAATGCAGTGCGTAAATCACTAGCAAAAGTTGTTGAATCACTACCCATGAAGAATCCAAATGAACCATTGGGGTCATCATCCATTGGATGGCTGTTAACTCCCAATATTTGGGTGTCAGCATCAACATTATGAGCAATTGAGGTCAAAGTTCCGTCTCCGCCTACAACAATAACTAGGTCGCGGCCAACGAAATCAGATCTCTTCACTGCTTCTCTTGGCACTAGTTCGTAAGATGTGCCACGTTCTTCATTCAAACCGTCCAAATCGCTTTTCAGTGATGCGATTGACAGGTCGTGGACCTCTTCAAAATTCTTTTTGTAAACAACTAGAATGTCGGCGCCCATACCTTACACCCCCTTCGTGCTTCGCTTGGCCGGTGGCTCTCTTGTCTTTAGAGGCGTTGTAGGCTAAAGTATGAAAAAGGTGGACTTTCCCGTTTAAATTCATGAAGAGAGTGTTAATGCTAATTGTCGCAGCCAATCTTCTTTTTGCTGGGTGCATTTTTGATTCTCAGCGAATAGATGATGGTGGAATCGTAATTGATGGCGGAGGAAGCGATGCTTCTGCAATGTCTGGTGAACAGGTATCAGCGTATCTTAGCGATGAAACGAACATGAATATTACCGCAATAGCAGAAGCAGAAGATAAAATTACCATCGAACTGTATTCAAAGGATTTGGAAGAAGGCGAATTGTTGGAAATGACATTTACAATAGGTAAGGATGATATTTCTCAATTATCAAATACGGGCCTAGCAATTCAATCAGGAATGATGGCTCTTGAATACAGAGTGATTCAAGGTGCTTCAACAGATGTCAACATTATGGTAGGAAATCAGTGGTTTCATGCACGTGATATGGTGCCAGAATACATCGACCCATTTGTTGAGTTAGCAACTGAGGAAAATGATGAGGCTGATGATGAAGATGGAAGTGATGATGGCCTAGGTGATTTAACCCCTGATTTTGGTGTATTAGATATGGACTTATCAGACATGACTTGGACTGTAACAGTGGATGTTCCATCTACTCAACAGGTAGCAACATCCTCTAATGATACTCACAGTTTTATGGTTGAATTCCTTGAATTTCCCCCACGCTTGCATCAATTAGAGGTGAATTCTCACGACGGCAATCAAGCGATGAAATTGTCAATTGATTGGGGAGATGATGCGGCATTAACTGTGCAGGATACCTATCCAAAGACATCAGTGGATATCCAATTAGATGAAGAAACTGAAAGAGGCGAAATTGAGGGAGAGTTCACCTGTGAAAATGGTAACACTATCCCTTGGAGTTGGGTCAATGACAATTGGGATGATTGTGGTGATAATAGTGATGAAGGAGTTGAGGAATCAGAAATTCCAGATTCCGTTTTCGAATTTTCAGGTGAAGTCAACAGTGACCATGAGCATGAAGTCCTAGTAGGTGACATTGAATTGAGGATTGGCTCAGAAGATAGTGAAACAGAAGAGTTCAATTATTCACTTTCAATGAATTTGGACACTGGACCAGTAAACTTGACCGATGAAGATGGTTCTTGGTGGGCCATAGAGTGGCAAGATTCTGACGCAGATGGTTTTGTTTCTGCGGGCGATGAGTACTCAGTTCGGACTAACAGTACAAGCGCCTCAGACCTTGAGGTTCGGTTCTATGACAATTGGTCAGAAAGTTACGAGGGGGGGCCATTACCTGGGTTTGAAGTACTCCTATTACTGGGTGCTTTGGTGCTCGCTTCGCTGCGAAGAAATGCCTTAGTTATTTGAGCCGGTTAATCCATTTGTTATTGCAGACAATGTAAGAACTGTTACTGATGCAACAACTAGCCATGAAAAAATAATGAACATTGCTGGTGTGTCTTGTATTGCAGGCAACAATAAGACAATCGATGTAGCCACACCTACTCCGGTAGTTGCTTGTAATCTAAATGAAAGAGGTAATTTTTCAAATGAGCCAACTCTTGAAAGTTGAGATATCACAACATATCCCCAAATCATTGCTCCTATTATCCAAATAAATGGTTCAAGGGGGTAATTTTGAATGAATAGGTCGTTTTTAACTGAATAACTGGATAATAAACTCAAACTGAAAGCCCATATTACTGCAAATCCAATAAGGCTGTATGTTTGTCTTAAGGTCGCAACGAATCCAATGTTTTCAGGTGGAATGTTATTTTCAAGTGGTTGTTCCAAATCTGAAACAAGGTTATCTGTGAAATGACTCATTTCATCTATTAGTGACTCTTGTTCTTTTTGTTTAATTTCTAGAGTCGCTATGCGGTGCCGCATTAATTCTACATCGTCATGATTGAGATTCTCAATTTCTTCATCTTCAGCTAATAATAAATCAACTTCTTTAGCCATCTTATCTAACATCTTCTTTTTACGCCGCTCGGCCATGGAATCTTTTGCTTGAGTTGCTGCTTGTTTCGAAGCATCAGACAACTGTTTTGTAGCACCTGCAATTGAGGAACCCATTTCTTTAGTCAGTATCATTCCACGTTCTGTTAGATTAGCCCATTTTTCTTTCAGAGAAATTTGCTCTCCAGTGTCCAATCCCTCTGACATAGCCTTACGCAGTTTTCCAAATAGTATGAAGGTGATGGCGAATTGTTACGCCGTTTTTGGGCCAATCAATTGTTGCCAAAAGCAAATTTTCACTTTTTTAAGAACAATTCCTTTGCTTCAGTGCAGTGTTTTATCCAGGTTTCACTATTCTTCGCAAGGATTAGCACTTGTTTTTCCATGATTGCCCCATTTGTTAAGACGTGAGGCTCACCTTCCCCACTCTTGACCAACTCTTGCACCCTCTCTTTTGGCATTGTGAGAACAAGGTCACCCTTCGAAAACATAGCAAACATCTTCTTCCCGACTTTCATGCCTTGGGCCCCTTTTCCTTTATTCACAATCACATCTGGGACATTCTCAAAGTGCTCCTTAACTTCTGCATAAACATCTGTCATGCCACTCGCAGTTTTGTTAATTGTATGAACGTAATGGCAATTTGTACAGAATTTGTTTTGGAAATTTACTCGGTATCATCGCTTCATGTCTTAGATGAAATGCGACAACAATTCACAATCGTTCTTCCTAGTTTTTTGATTGACGAGTTTTTCTGATGAGAATTGGCCTAAGTGAACGTAGTATTCATCTGTAATCCATTATCAAATTGATAAAATAAAAATTTTTAAATAACATGGTCGCGATTAACTTTTCATGAAGATACAGTTTTTTTTTGCTATTGTGATTTTGATTAGCAGTATTCCAATGCTTTCATCTGCGGAGGGTTCGGATGTTGTATCTACGCGGACTTTTCAAGGTACGATATTCAACGAATTTGGGCCCGTAGCTTTTGCAGAAATAGAGGTTGAAAATGTTGACAGGCAAACAGTTACTCAAGTCACGTCAGATGCTTTTGGTGCTTATTCTGAAGAAATCAGTTCCGCTGACAATGACATGATCATTATTAGAGGAACTTGGATAAATGAAACCGGTAAAAGATTTTCTTCGACGGATTGTAGATTGACCCCCCCAGGTTCCCAACAATATGTTAATCTGCTTCTTACCTCTAATCCGATGGAATATGCAACTGTTGAATGGCGAAATCAAGGGGGCGGTCCCTTAGATTATACTGTACATGCTTATGTTGAAGACGGACTTGCCAAATCACAACCTTCAGAACAAATCCTTCGAATATCAGACGTAAATGAAGATGCAATCATTAGATTACACTGGGATGGATATGATGAACAGGCTATAGAGTGTCAAAGGAAATTAGTTCTTGAATATTCAGTGAGATTGGCCGTTCAAAAGGTACCAGAGCAGTGGGTCATTTATGACGTATTTGACAATATTTCATACCCTGACCCGGATTATCCACTAATAAATTCAACCTTTTGTTCTGACCCACCGCCTCCGCCTACTCCACCTAAGAAGGTGAAGAAGGATCCCGATATTGATGTTAGAATTCCTGCTCCAGGGGAGTACATCATTGAACAGTATCATATCATTGCAGAAGTCAGTTTGACTATGCATTACATGAAAATGATGGTTGATGGGAACTGGAATATTACTGGGTGGGAAACAATCGAATCAGAGATTTTTTATGCCAAGGACCCTGATTGCGGAAGTGAGACATGTAGTAATTTGCTGACGATAATTTGGGGGGATCCACCCATCTGATTGTGTAGGTTTTTTTTATGCAAAATCAACTTCCACAAGCACTATTGTTGAGTTCAATTTTGTTGATATCAGGATGCCTCGGAATAGTTGAAAGTGATGGGGCAGGAGACCATTCTTTTGTGATTCAAGAAGAATATATTTTCATTAATAGTGATGGGAACAATTCTGTAAAATTCCTTGAATCCTCAAACTCAGAACAAATTGTGCTAGCGGGAGAACTGTGCATTGATGTTGATAAGGAATGTGAAGTGAATGTGTCAGATATTGAAACATTCTCATCTAATTTTCACGAGAATTGGTTCGTGGCAGGGGCCGAATCTAAACAGATGAAGATATCTTGGTTCAATCATCTAAGTAGTGATAGTTTAATGAAATTAACAGGCATTGCGACTTCTCAAGAAGAAATTCTACTATCTGGTTGGTTTTATTCAAATTTATATCTAGATTCAAATATTATTGCTACAGGAAATTATCTGAAACAGAGTTTTATCCTTCATTTTTCAATAGATGGAAACATTGAATATATTGATACGGAATTTCCTCAAAATTTTGAAATCCAAGGCATTCATTTTGGAAATGATGACTTATTGAAGATGTTCGGACGTTGGCATTCTATTGGCGGTACAAATAATTCATCAACCCCACAAAGTTATGCTTCATTGTATAGGATGTCTAGTGTCGGCAATTGGACTGAATTATTTTCCATTGAGTCGGATGAGAGGCCTAGATTTAGTACCTTTTCTTACAATAAAGAATATAGTTGGTATACAATTTTCCCGTGCCAAAATTTTGGACCTTGTTCTACATCTTTAGATGGGGTGGGACTGGATATTCCGAAGTATGGGGAAACTGTCATTCATATTTTATTGAAAGATGAACTATTGGTTAATTTATCACTCGTCACAAGTAGTTATAGTCAAGGCACATTCTTCCATTTGTTTAATGACAATCAAAATGGAACTGGGACATTATTTGGTTGGATTGGCCCAAGTTCAATAGTAGGTGGAATGGAATTGCCATTTTCAACTCAAGCGATATCTCATGATGAATTTGCAACTTTTTCAAATCCAACCGTTATTGCAGATCATTTGATTTCAGATGTTATAATCATAGATGGTGTAATGTACTATTCATCTCAAATCACAACCAATGGAATTCCTGTTGCTAATCAGTTTGTTGCAACTGTTGATGATTCAAAAATTAGTGTCTTGGAAATTAATGGTGTAGATACTGTAGTAATTAATGCAATTTTTTATGAAAATGATGCCTTATTTGTTTCAGCTAGTATCTGTCATCAACTGTCCCAACGATGTGAATTGAAGAAACCGTTGATGCAACAACCCATGCCATTACTCGGCAATTCAGCGATTATTTTCAAGTACTCTCGTTGATTTTTCATGGGAATCGCTGATACATTGAAGATGTATGGCTTAAACACATCAATTGTTGAGAATTGACTTTGGAGGATGAGATGTGACTTATCAGCGGACTGGATTAGATGCGGCGGCTAATGCATTGCAAGAAATGGCTAATGGGGGCGAAGTTGTCAACCTAATTTTGGCTCGCCGCGATTCAGATTCAGAAGATTTGGAGGCTCTATGTGACCAGGCTTCATCACTTGGGATTGAGGTGATCGAAGTATCGGATAATGACATTTCAAGAATGGCAGTAGGTGTCGTTGTTGGGACAGATATTCCTGAGGCTCTTGCACTGGTGGGGCGCAACCCGAACGGGTCACTTGAGGAAGTGCTTGAGCGTGGCGGATTAGTCTGGTTATTGCATGGAATAACTTACACAGGTAACGCAGGTTTTTCAATTAGGACTGCTGAAATCAGCGGCGCAGACGCAGTGATTATTGACGCTGATTTCGTTCATGATGAAAGGCGGAACGCCGAGCGCCAATCGGTGCGCGCACACCGATTTATTCCAACAATTTGGGAAAAATCTGAAACCGCTATCAAGCAGGCAAAGGATGCCGGTTTCAGAGTTCTAGCAATCGAAGATGTTGGCGATGTTGAGCCATGGGATTGCGACTTAACCGGCAATGTCCTTTGTATTGTAGGCAGTGAAAGGCATGGTATTCCTGACTGGATTTTGGCAGAATCTGATGCAGTCGTCCGACTTCCAATGATTGGCTTTGTGCCGTCATATAATCTTCAAGTTGCGGTTTCAGTAGTTGCATTAGAAGCACTCCGGCAACGCCGAGTCTGACTTCTACGCAGATAACAACACACAGTGCTATGAGGATGTCCTTATTGGCAACTCACATGAGCGAGTCACCGCTATCGGAAAAACCAGAAGAATCCGGAGTCTGCAAGTCTTTGGGCATCACCTATGGCAAGTTTGGAGCCGGAAAGGCAGAGATTCATTGTACGGTTGGGTCTAAACACACAAACAAGGGGGGTGTGGCTCACGGGGCGCTTTTCACTACCATTCTTGACACGGCTCTAGGTGGGGCACTGGTCTCCACTTTACGCAAGGAGGAATGGTGCGCGACGGCACAACTCTCGGTGTCGTTTCTCGAGGCAGGGCAAGTCGGGACTAACCTCACAGGCAAGGGTAGGGTCATTCGTCGGGGGAAGGGCATAGCACATTTAGCTGGCGAAGTGGTTGATGAAGCCGGCGTTGTTTATGCAACTGCGACTGGGACTTGGGCGATTTTTGCTGATAAGCCGGCGAAATTTTCAGAATAATATTCTATTTGTCAGGATTAATTTTGCTTTTTTTTAGAAAGTCTGAATAAGTATGGAATTCTACATTGAGGCATGGCAGCGGCAGAACGTGGCTCGTTCATGTGGGGTATTGTATCAATAACCCAAATTTTCTTGGCAATCAAATTGATGGATGATTTAGATGCCTGGTTAACTACTTTGATTGGCGCCTCTGGTGCTGCTTGTGTCATGATTGCAATTGTTGTGTTCAGAGAAGAGCAACGAAATTTACTACTAACCCCTATGAAGAAATTACAGAAAGAGGTACATCAAGAACAAATGGCCAAACAAGGAAAGGGTACTTGGATTGGAATCGCTATATGGGTCGTAGCAATGATTTTTGGTGCCATCACTCTGTGAGTTGAATATATGTTCGACGATGGTTCTGATGAATTGTTAGGAGGCCTTTGGCCTTTCATGAAACGGGTACTAATTTTGTTCATGCCTGTTTGGATTTTCTTGATTTGTTGGAGTATGGACATAAATTTGTTTATTTCAGCAATTATTGCAGGGGCATCATTGTCAATTATTCAGGTTTTTGAGAAAATGAAGTTGAAACGACATTTAGAATCAAAATAAGTCGGAGAAAGTGTCATTAAGTGAGGCACTGAGGGTGTGAATGGGTGGTCTCATCGGTATTGTTGATTGGGTGATGGAAATTGTTGGTGTATCTACACCATCGACTCTTGAATTGATTTTTTTGATGAGTGCATTTCTAGGGACTGCGTTTTTCCTAGTTCTGATGGTTTTGATGTTGCTGGGTGATATCGTAGGCGGCGTGTTTGATTCCGTTCTAGATACAGATTTCAGTATGGATTCTGACCTTTCCTTTGAATTATTCAGTATCCAAGGTTTAGCGGCAGCGATTATGATGTTTGGATACGTTGGTATGTTTACAATCAAAGCCACAGATACCGAAGTCTATGCAGTCATTGCAGGTGGCTTGGCCGCTATGATTTCCATGTATGGTGTTGGTTTGATGCTCAAAGGGATTTCAGATCTTCAAGTAGATGGGACGATGAAGTATGAAGATGCAATCGGCCAACGCGGTGAAGTTTATTCGCGAATTAAACCTGATGAAACAGGACAAGTATCTGTCGCTGTAGATGGGACATTGCGCACACTAAAGGGGCGCAGCAAAGACAAAACCCAATTATTAGATAGTGGCGATTTTATCCGAGTAGTAGATGTAATAGGTTCAACATTGATTGTTGAATCATTAGATATTAATGAAGTAACAGAAGAGGAGTAGTGGAAAATATGACAGATCATACAGGTGCAGGCGCTTGGGGCGTAATGATAATATTTGGAATTTTAATTTTGATGGCATTCATGTTCATCATGTTGGTGACACGATACAAGCGTTGTGCATCTGACGAAATCCTCGTTGTGTTTGGTCGCGTGAAGGGATCAAGGGCCTCTAGATGTATTCATGGGGGTGCTACATTTGTTGTACCGCTGTTTCAGGATTACAAGAAACTCAGTCTAGTTCCGATGACTATTCAGATTAATTTGACCAACGCACTATCACTACAGAATATTCGTATTCACGTTCCTTCAACCTTTACTGTTGGTATTAGTACAGACCCGGTCCTCATGAACAACGCTGCAGAGCGCTTGCTTCACTTGAACAAGGCACAAATCGAAGAAATGGCTTCTGAGATTATTTTTGGTCAACTTCGATTGACGGTTGCATCACTCACTATTGAGCAGATTAACCAAGACCGCGACAACTTCCTTGAGTCCATCCGCACAAACGTTGGCCATGAATTGCACAAGTTGGGTTTGGAACTAATTAACGTGAACATCACCGATATTACTGATGACTCAGAGTACATTGACAGCATTGGTATGAAGGCTGCAGCTACTGCAGTAAACGCTGCAAAGGCAGATGTTGCCATCGCAGACCGTGATGGTGCAATTGGTTCCGCAGAAGCAAACCGTGCTCGTGACATCCAGGTTGCTGAGAACGCTGCAGAAGCCGAGAAGGGAATGAAGGCTGCTAGAGCAGACCAGCGTATTTTCGTTCAAGGCCAAGAAGCACTGGCTATTGAGGGTGAGAACACCTCAAAGGCTAACATTGCAGAATACAATGCTGGTTTAGCAGAGAAAGAAGCAGAAGCAATGCGTCGTGCAGAAGTTGCTCGAAGAACTGCTGAAATGGAAGTTCAGAAAGCGCAGTATAATCTTGAGCAAGAGCGTCTGAAAGCAGAAGAAATCGTTCGTGAAGAGATTGCTAAGACCCAGATTGAAATCGCTGCAGAGGCTGAGGCAGAGCGCCAACGCCGTATTGCACGGGGTGAAGCAGATGCAATTCTTGCTAGATATACCGCAGAAGCAGAAGGTGTGCAGAAGGTTTTGGAAGCAAAAGCAACTGGTTACAAGAGTTTAGTCGCTGGCGCAGGTGGAGACCCGAAGGCTGCAGCAACACTACTCATGGTTGAGAAGATTGAGTCCATGGTTGATGCACAGGTCGAAGCAATCAAGAATCTAAAGATTGACAACATCACAGTTTGGGATTCAGGCGGCGATGGAGATGGGAGTTCAACATCTAACTTCATCAGCAGTCTTGTGAAGAGCCTACCACCTATCCACGATGTGGCTGCCAATGCAGGAGTTGATCTTCCTGAGTATCTAGGTACTGTTTCAGAGAAAGAAGATTCTGAATAATTTTCAGATGATGAAGATGCCCAGGTAATCGAACTGGACTAAGCGAATAAAATCAGTTAGGAACCCGGTCGCTGGAAGTTTGATGCAAAGAGCGAGCATTACTAACAGCAATTATCAGTTTAGATGCTCGTGCCACCGGTGTAAATCATTGATTTGCTAACATTTCCTGTGTTAGTGCTGGCACTCATTCACCAAACGATTGAAGTTGGGTTGGCATTCGCCCCACCATGCGTGCACGTGTGTTTGCGATGTTAGTCATCCTCACGATGATTGCGCCAACTCTTTCTGGCTGTTTTGGAAAAGATGAACCTCTCGAGGAGAAAGAAGAATCTGTTTTTGATTTTGACCAACCAATTGCAAACAATACATTCTATCATTTTGCAAACTGGACTAATGCTTTGGACATGTCTGCAGACCAACTAAACTTGTCAACCAACATGACTCCATTTTGGTCTCTAGGGACCTATTACGGGACTGGTTTTGACACCTTTGAGCCAACTATTGGAATTACTTCATCTGGTACAATTGTATTCACTAATCACAACGGTTTAGGGATGGGCACACACATTATTCGTAGTCAAGACCAAGGCCAAAATTGGGAAGATGTCGGGCCATTTTTGACAGGCGCTACAGGTCAAGTTGCGAACTCTAACGACCCGTATGTGTACGTTGACCCGTGGACTGACCGCATCATGAAATTCGATATGCATGCTTTAGCAGTGATGTTTGTTGAATGGTCTGATAATGAAGGAGAAAGTTGGAGTTTACCTTTCCCCGCTACTGGAGTTTACACACCTCAAGACCACCAATCAATTGCTTCAGTTCCTCCCGGTCCTGATTTTTCGGGGCCACTTTTGCATGAAACAATCTACGTTTTCTGCATTAATACAGGTGCACAAGGTCCAATTGGGGCTTTTTGTGATACTTCACTAGACGGTGGGATGACTTGGGAAGGCCAAGTGCCTGGTTGGCCAAATGGTGTGACACAATGCGCTGGCTTGCACGGCCATTTGGTTGGTGCGGATGATGGCGCTATCTACCGTGGAAATCCATCTTGTGATGGACCTGCTGCTTACCGCTCTACTGACGGTGGCCGCACTTGGAGTGAACATACCATTGACACACAACATCAATCACGTGGGCATGAAATAGCGCTTGGGACTGATGAAGCAAGCAATGTTCACGCACTATGGGTGGCGACAGATGATTTGCCTTACTATTCATTTTCATCTGACAGGGGTGAGACTTGGAGCACTCCTTTGATGGTCGCACCACCGGGTGTGAACTATACTGGATTTCCAACAATTGCAGGTGGTGCAGATGGGCGAGTTGTGTTTGGCTACATAGGTGAGTCAAATCACTCAGAATGGTCTGGTTATATGGGAATAATTACAGATGCTTATTCTGAGAACCCTCTAATTACAACAGTTGCAGTAAATGAGAAATGGGATTATCTCGATGAAACCGAGGATTGCGGTTCAGTTCGTTGTGGTGGATTTGGGGATTTCATTGATGTTGTAATTGATTCAGAGGGCAGGCCTTGGATTGCATTGGCTCATAATATCTACAACGACGAAGCAATAATTGGAACTTTAACAGCAGGCCCCGCTCTCCGCGGGCCATTACAACCTTTGACTGAATTGCCATTAGGTGGGCCTGAAACTCTCAAGATGTAGTCAGGATGGACTACATTGTGTCTGTCTTGATTACAAAATTTACCACCAGTATCCGACTTAACTTTATTTTTTTATTCAATTTGATTATATGCTCTACTTAATGCCGATAGTTCAGGTGGTATGAACCGTCCATTGGGTCCACGAAAAGAACATTGGTTCATTACGGAAAAGAATTGAAGATGGAACTTGAAATAATAATTGCAATTTTGCTAATTTTGATGACTGCATTCCTTTTTGCTCCACTTGGATTGGGCGGAGGCGTACTATATGTGCCAATTTTCCTATTTTTGCTTGAGTGGGATATTCACCTCGCTCTGGTTTCTTCACTAATACTCGTATGGATGGTGTCTCTGGGCAGTAGAACTGCTCATTCAGGTGGCGGATATACTGTGGCTAGTGTTGGTAAAAAGGGAACGAATGCGGCTTTGGTTGGTGCGGTTTTTGGTACAATTGTTGCGGCATTTTTCATCAATCTGCTCGGCGATATGTCAATTAAAATCGGCGCGACTTTTCTTTTAATTTGGGTTTTATATTCTACAATAAAGAAATTGACAGCAGAGTTGAATGGCAATGGGAATGGCGAATTTGAACCTCCTGAGGTTGAAGGTAAAATCTTGAACTTCTACCGGGCTGGTTGTTTTGGTGGAGGTGCGGCTTCTGGATTACTAGGGATTGGAGGTGGGGCAATCTTTGTCACTCTACACCGTTCAGCGCTTAAGTATAAGCAACATCAAGCAGCAGGGACATCTTACATCATTGAGACATGGATGGTACCAATCGCCATTATATCTCATTTAGTAATTGATGGCTCAGGCACTGCTTTGATCGAGACACTTGGATATTATCTAATCTTGATTTGTCTTTCAGTTGCTGGAACAGCATGGGTAGGCGCCAAAGTTGCAATCAAGATGCTTCCCCAAAGGGTGTTAACATACCCGTTTATTCTAGCAGTATCAGTCAGTCTAGTCAGGTACCTAAGAGATATCAAAGATATGATTCTATTATAACAAAGTCAAAGGATCCATTCCTTTCTATAGGGATTTACCCCTCAAATATTATGCCAATCAATATCTCATTTGTTGTTCAAAAATTCAACTTTCAAAGTTTCCTCAATCGGCTTTGACCTGTTTTACTAATGAATCTAAATCGACATCTACGTCTTCTAATCCCCAATCTAAAGCGCTCCAACCACGCTCATGAAGATAGTACAGAGCCATCTTGGTCAAGACCTCAATGCTTGCAATTCCAAATCCAACAGTCCAACTACCGGTTATGATTCTTGCAATAATAATGGTATCCGTTGTGGCGATAAATCTCCATGTCAGCGTCTTCACTAGGCTCCGCTTTTTACCTGCGTGCCCTGTCCCTTCGATGTGCTCGGTGATTACGGGTTCTGTCATGTTATCAAAATTCTATGCAGGTCCCTTGTTGTTAACTCCTCCTATAGACGAGGAAAAAGGAAAGATGGTCAAATTGACTCTATGAGAACTGCAATCCCTTGTCCACCACCGATACAGGCAGTTGCAATGCCGTAACGACCACCTCTTCGCTTTAGTTCAAGAGCAAGCGTGAGGACGAGGCGAGTTCCAGTAGCCGCAAGTGGATGGCCAAGTCCAACAGCCCCACCATTGACATTGACTTTGTTCACATCTATTCCGAGATCTTTCATACAGGCAACAGCTTGACCAGCAAAGGCCTCGTTTATTTCCCACAAATCAATATCATCAACAGTCATGCCTGCTTTTTCTAGGGCTTTGAGACTACTAGGGACTGGGCCATATGCCATGATTGCTGGCTCTAAACCAACAATTCCCCATGATACGATGCGTGCGAGAGGTTGGTCTCCATCAGATTTAGCACGGCTGGCTGACTTGATGACTACAGCAGCCGCCCCGTCAACAACACCGGATGCATTCCCAGCAGTAACGAGTGAATTTGGACCGAAGTGTGTTCTTAGTCCTGATAGTGTTTCAACATTGGTTCATTACTGAAGAATGATTTTGGGAATTGAATATTAATCCTGAACCGCTATTTTTCCCCATGAGGTTTTATTCCAACCAATTTCATGTAAATAATAGAACAACATTTTCAGCGGAAAT